>Ga0307511_10000270_pt1 | contig 54049 bp, 48 predicted proteins | sample 13_EM_MG_FD_200266 | JGI IMG/M metagenome (GOLD analysis project Ga0307511, IMG submission 200266) | Populus trichocarpa ectomycorrhiza microbial communities from riparian zone in the Pacific Northwest, United States - 13_EM | ecosystem: Host-associated > Plants > Roots > Unclassified | place... | reverse complement strand
AGGTTGACGAGCAGATACGGCGGCCGAGTCAGGTTGCAGTCGATGCCGAACAGGCTTTGAAGCGTGCCACAACACCGCAAAGGTTGGCCGCAACTCTGCGGGGTGACCTCGATACGATCATTTTGTGCGCTCTCAGGGCGACACCTGTCGAACTTTACGCGACGGCCGACGCGCTTCGTAAGGACATCGACAATTACATGCACGGATGGCCGGTGCTTGCGCGACCTGACAGCGCATGGTATCGCGCCAGGAAGTTTGTAAGACGTAATCGAGTTCCCGCCGCCGCGGGGGCGGCCGTTGTATTGGCACTGATTGTCGGCGCGGTGCTCGCTCTCTCGCAGGCCCGTATCGCCAGAACGCAGGCCCAAACGGCGCAAGTTGTGCAGGATTTTCTCCGTGACATTTTCCGCGCCAACTCAATGGACCAGCAGGATCCGGCGAAGGGAAGGCAGACGACGGCGGCACAACTCCTCGATATCGGAGCTCGGAAGATCGATACCGCTCTGCAAGGGGCGCCAGAGGCGAAGCTGCGCGTCGTCGAGACATTAGCGCAGATGTACGAGGAGCTGGAGTTGACGGAGCGCGCTGCCACGCTGTATCGCAAGCGCGTTGCATTGGCTCGTGAGGTTTACGGGCCCGATGATCCCGCGGTCGCCACAGCGCTGCTGCGGCTGGCTGTCGTATTGCGCGCCTCGCCTTCAGTCGAGGAACGGGACCAGTCCTTGCGCGAAGCGGCTCGCATATTGGATCTGCATCATGACTTCAATTCCCGGGCCAGAGGCCGCCTGGCACTCGAGCTGGCAAATGCCGTACTCGATAAGGATATCGCGCGCGCGTTGCAACTGACCAACCAGGCCGTGGACATCGATCGGGCATACCCTTCCGACCGGGACACGGTCAGTGCGTTTATTCAACAGGGAATTCTTCACACTATGCGCGGGGAGCTCGCTCAGGCTGAGACCTCTTACGCGCAAGCTTTAGCGGCGTTGAACACGATTCGGCCCGCAACGAATCACGACCGCTCGCAGATTTATACCTATCTGGCTCAGACGCAGCGCGAACTGCAGGAGTTCTCGGCCGCGGAGGCGAGTCATCGCGAAGCGTTGCGTGTCGCACAGCTGGCCGGCGGTCCAGACCATCAGCTGACGTTGATCGCAAAGCTCGATCTCGGGTGGTTCCTCTTTGTGACGGGTCGCAGGAGTGAAGGCCTGGATACCGTTCGGGCCGCTACCCAGAGGATCGTTGCCACTCGTGGTGACGATCCGCAAACCATTCCCTGGGCTTTGGGGCGCTATGGTCGCGCGCTGCTGGAGTACGGCCGGCCGGAAGACGCGAACGAGGCCTTCGCCCAATCGATTGTCAGTCTGCGCGCACATCGGCCCGGCAGCGGTTATCTGGCAACCGCTTTGGACTTTCAGGCGCGCGCTCTGATCGAGCTGGGACGCTATCCGGAGGCCGGTGTGGCACTCGATGAGGCGAGTCATATTCACGAAGCCATCCACGACGTTCCGGCGTATATCAACGAAAACACCGTCAGTCGCGCGCTCCTGCTCCTGGCAACGGACAAGGCAACCAACGCCGAGAGGGTCGCGGAAGAATTCGTTGTGCCGGAGGCGCGACCCGGTGGGGTCTCCGAGGCGTCGATGCAAGCATCGCTGCTGCGCGCCGACGTCGCCCTCGCGACCGGTGCTGCCACTGTGGCTGACGAGCTGGCCTCGCACGTGATCGATGAGCTCCAACACAACGCGGGGCGCAATTTTTTCAGCCCTTATGAGGCTCGCGCTACGGTGGCGAAGGGGAAAGCCCTGCTGGCATCAGGAAAATATGCAGAGGCGTTGACGTGGCTCGAGCGCGGCGTCTCCATGAGCGCCGCTCTGGTGGATAACTCGCTGAGCCCGTCTCTTGCGGACGCTGAGACCGCATTGGCTGGTTGCCTCAGGCACCTCGGGCAGATGACTCGTGCCCGACTGATCGCAGGGCGCGCACAAGCGGTCGTGGCTGCGCACGGCGCCATTGGCCGGCAGTTTCAAGATCCTCTTCGAGAGCTGCAAAAGCGCATGGCCTCGAGGTGACGAGGCCCTGAAAAAAGGTGGCGACGCAACGCGATGGCGTCGTCGGCCTGGCTGACTACCTGTCGCGTATGCCGGCCTTCTACCGTGCTCTCATGGGGACTCCGCACCCCATTTCCAATTGCGCACTTCCGGCATGTCTTGTCCGAATCGGCGGATGTATCGCTTGTGCTCAATGAGCCTGTTCTGCATCTGTTGCTTGAGATAAACGCCGGCGCTCCCGGTCTGTGCAAGGCGATCGATGACGTCCATGACGAGGTGGAAGCGATCGAGATCGTTGAGTACCGTCATGTCGAACGCAGTGGTGATCGTGCCTTCCTCCTTGTAGCCGCGGACATGCAGGTTGGCGTGATTCGTGCGGCGATAAGTCAGCCTGTGTATCAGCCAGGGATAGGCATGGAATGCAAAGATGATCGGCTTGTCCCGGGTGAACAGCGCATCGAAGTCCGGATCGCTCAGGCCGTGTGGATGCTCGCTGCCCGGTTGCAGTTTCATCAGATCGACAACGTTGATCACCCTGATCCTGATTTCGGGTAGATGCCGGCGCAGAATGGAAACGGCCGCCAGCGTTTCCAATGTAGGCACGTCGCCGGCGCACGCCATGACCACATCAGGTTCGGCATCCTGGTCATTGCTGGCCCATTGCCAGATGTCGATTCCCTTGGTGCAATGCGCGACGGCAGCCTCCATGGTGAGCCACTGTGGCGCGGGATGTTTGCCGGCCACCACGACGTTGACGTAATGACGGCTGCGCAGGCAGTGATCGACCACCGACAGCAGGCAATTGGCATCCGGTGGCAGGTAAACGCGTACGATCTCGGCCTTTTTGTTGATCACGTGATCGATGAAGCCGGGATCCTGGTGGGTGAAGCCGTTGTGATCCTGCCGCCAGACGTGTGAGGCCAATAAATAGTTGAGGGAGGCGATCTTGCGCCGCCAGGGCAGTCCGGCGGTGACCTTCAGCCATTTCGCGTGCTGGTTGAACATCGAATCCACGATGTGAATGAATGCCTCGTAGCAGTTGAAGATTCCGTGCCGGCCCGTGAGCAGGTAGCCCTCGAGCCACCCCTCGCATTGATGCTCACTGAGCACTTCCATGACTTGGCCTTGGGGGGCGAGGAACTGGTCATCCTTGCGCGTCTCGGCGAGCCATTGGCGGTTCGTTACCTCAAAGACCGCTTCCAAGCCGTTGGAAAGTGTTTCGTCCGGGCCAAAGACCCGGAAATTATGCTGCTCCGTATTCATCCGCGTGACATCACGAAGAAACCGCCCCAGTACGTGCGTATCTCCGGGGCCGACGATACCGGGAGACGGGACATCGAATGCGTAGTCGCAGAAATCGGGCATGCGCAGGTCGCGCAGCAACACCCCGCCATTGGCATGCGGATTTGCGCCCATGCGCCGCTCGCCGGTGGGGGCGAGCTCCGCCAGCTCCGGCATCAGGCAGCCCTGCTCATCGAAGAGCTCCTCGGGCCGGTAGCTCTTCAGCCAACTCTCCAGCTGCGCAAGATGTTGAGGAGATTGTGCCGAGATCGACAGCGGTACTTGATGAGACCGGAATGTTCCCTCGTTCGGCACGCCGTCGATCACTTTGGGTCCCGTCCAGCCTTTCGGGGAGTTGAGGACGATCATCGGCCAGCGTGGCCGCAACGTGCTGTCGGTCGAGCGAGCAACCTGTTGGGAGTGCATGATCTGTTCCACGGCGATGTCGAGCGTCGCGGCCATGGCTTGGTGCATCAGCTGCGGCTCATGACCTTCCACGAACAAAGGTGTCCAGCCGCAACCGCGCAGGAACTGTTCCAATTCCTCGTGACTGATACGGGCGAAAATCGTCGGGTTGGCGATCTTATATCCATTCAGATGCAGGATCGGCAGCACGGCCCCGTCGGTAACCGGATTCAGGAACTTGTTGGAGTGCCACGCCGTTGCGAGCGGGCCGGTTTCTGCCTCGCCATCACCGACAACACACGCGACGATCAGGTCGGGATTGTCGAATACGGCTCCGAAGGAGTGGCTGAGCGAGTATCCCAGCTCTCCGCCTTCATGGATCGATCCGGGGCATTCCGGGGAGGCATGGCTGGGAATCCCGCCCGGAAAGGAGAATTGCGTGAACAGTCTCTTCAGGCCAGCCTCGTCCCGGCTGACATCCGGATAGATCTCGCTGTAGGTCCCTTCGAGGTAGGTGTTGCTCACCACCGCCGGGCCGCCGTGGCCTGGACCTGAGACATAGATCATGTCGAGGTCATATTTCCTGATCACCCGGTTCAGATGCGTATAGATGAAGTTCTGTCCCGGCGTGGTACCCCAGTGCCCGAGCAACATGGGCTTGATATGCTCGAGCGCCAGGGGCTCCTTCAGCAAGGGATTATCGTGTAAGTACATCTGCCCGACAGACAGATAGTTGGCCGCACGCCAGTAGGCGTCCATGCGGGACAGCAACTGCGGTGACAGCGTATTTTCGCTCATGGTAATTCGTGCTTAGTCAAACAGCGGTGCGGACCGCAGAGAATTTGCATCCTTCGGCGAGATCGGCGAGCCGTGGTTGCCCCACGAGACTCGTATGTAAGTCACGACTGCCGCAATATCGGCATCTGAAAGAATCTGTGCGAATGGCGGCATGCCATAGGGGCGCGGATTGCCCGCGGTTTGCGGTGGGTAACCGCCATTCAACACCATGCGAGTTGCGTTGACCGACGATTCCATCTCAATCGACTGATTTGCGGCCAAAGGCGGATAGGCAGGCGGCTTCCCGCGTCCATCCGAACCATGACAGCTCGCGCAATCACGCTCGTATATCGCGTGTCCGCTCGCCAACACGCTTGCCGCGACGGTCGTTGCCCCTCGCGCAGCGCTTGCATCGATACGTTCGTTTCGTTCGGGAAGCGTCTTCAAATACACAGCCATTGCTTGCACGTCGGCATCCGAAAGATACTGCAGGCTGTTGTGCGTGACCGCAGCCATCGGTCCATAAACGGCGCCACGCATGGACGTCCCGCTTTTCAGCAGCGCCGTGATATCCGCGATGGGCCAATCACCCAGGCCGGCTTCCTGATTCGCCGTCAAGGAGGGCGCATACCAGTTTTGCATGGGAATCAGGCCACCTGCGAAAGCCTTGTCATCCGAGCTGCCGCCGAGTGCATTGATCGCTGTATGGCACGTTGAGCAGTGTCCGAGCCCTTGCACCAGATACGCGCCGCGGTTCCACTGCGCCGATTGCGCGTGATCCGGCTCGAACGTGCCTTCTGTGAAATACAGCAGGCGCCAGCCCATCAACAGGCTGCGGTTGTTGTAGGGAAAGCGCAGCTCGTTTTCCCGATTCCGCTGATCAACGGGTTTGAGCGAGCTCAGGTACGCGAAAATCGCATCGGAATCCTCGCGTGTCACCTTCGTGTAGGCTGGGAAGGGCATTGCCGGATACAGCAGTGTTCCATCGCGCGAGCGGCCGGTATGCAGCATCTGGTAGAACTCATCGGCGGTCCATTTGCCGATGCCAGCATCGTCAGCCGGCGTGATGTTGGGTGAATAGAGCGTGCCGAAGGGCGTAAGCATCGGCAAGCCACCGGTGAAAGGAACTCCACCGTGCTTCGTATGACAAGCCACGCAATCTCCGATGAAGGCGAGGTATCGCCCGCGGGCAATGACCTCGTCCAGCGGTTGATCCTTGCCAAGAAAGTGACCTTGACCTTGCGGCCACGCAGCGGGCGACAGCAACGCGCAAGCCGCGCCCACCGCCGCAATGGTAGCGAGCATCCCTCGTCTCATGATGATTCCCCGATTTGTCACGGCTGACTTCCACACGTGAGCGGAGTCCTCCATTTCCCGGCGGCGGCCGGTGTCGCAGGACTTGGGGGCTGTTGGGACGCAAGCCACGCTGCGATCGATTTGATTTCGTCTTCCTTCAGTCGAGTGGCGATGTCATGCATGCAATCCGGGCTCTTCGCCCGGCGCGTCCCGACCCGCCACGCTTCGATTTGAGCGGTGATATAGCGTTCGTGCAAACCGACCAGCGCCGGAATTCCGGGTTCGATCCCGGTGAGCGTCGGTCCGTGGCATGACGTGCATGGCGGAATCCCGCGAGCCGAAACACCCTCTTTGACTAGCCGCTCTGCGTCGGCGTCCAATTTGGACGCCTTGCCGATCGGAGCCTGATTGGTCAGCTTTTGCGATGCAAAGAAAGAGGCAAGCTCCGCCATGTAGTCATCGTGCATGTATGCGAGTAGATAGTTCATCGGCGGGTAACTGCGTCGTCCATCGCGAAAGTTCTGCAGCTGATTGAAGATATAGCCCTGCGGTTTACCCGCTATGCGGGGGAAATACTCGTCGGTACTGCCTTGTCCATAAGATCCGTGACACGTTGAGCATCCTTGGGCACGCGCCTGGATCGTGTCAGGTGCGACCGGCGGGGCAGCCGAAGCGTCTTCGACGCAGATGCAGGACACCAACGCTAATGTGAGAATGGCTAGTGGTTTCATGATCTCGTTGCTTCGCATATCAAGGTCGTAATGCAGCGTAGTAGCGAGACACCTGGGCAATTTCCGTGGAAGTCATCTGGTGCGCGACGTTTCGCATGGATCCATTCACGTCGTTGTGTCGCGCGTCGGATCGAAACGCGATCAGCTGGCGCTCCAGGTAGGATCTCGGCTCGCCGTCGATGCGCGGTGCGTTGGCCGTGCGATCTGAGCTTCCGTGGCAGGATGCGCAGGGCGCGATGTTGCGTATCGGATCACCCACACGCACGAGCGCTGGTGCGTCATTCAGATTCACACGACCGCCCGGCTTTGGAAGGTAGGCGTAGTAGTGCGCCAGTTCGGTAACTTGTTGGTCGGACAATGTTTTGGCAAGCGACGTCATGACCACGACATCGACGCGTGCCCCGCGCCGATAGTCGATGAGCTGCTTGTAGATCACATCGGCATACTGACCGGAAAGATTGGGAGAGTTGGCCGCGCTGAGGCCGGATGCGCCATGACACATGGTGCAACGCAGAGCAAGTGTGGCGCCTCTGCCGATCTGCTCGGGTGATCCCGAACCTCTCATGGATGAAGGAACAACCACGCTCGACAATTCGGGTGAGGCTACGTCGGTGGACGGGCTCCGAGCGGGTACGAGGCCTGCGGCGCGGCAGATGCCCTGCCAGATCCCCTCCAGCGTATTGGTCTGAGCGCGCGGCAGCACATAGAAACCGACGAGAAAGGCGAAGACCGTAAGCAATGCTCCGGTGACGAGCACGGTACGCTTGAACTGACCTGGGTGTTCCTGGCTCATTTGGCGACGCTGATGCCCGGCACCGATGTCTTCAGTGACATCAGGTGTGCGATCGGGAAGCCGTAGTTGGCAACGGTCAATGCGATCATGAGTGCAACCCAGATCCCGAACGTGTTCAGAATCTTCGGTACCGCGGTGACCGCATGAACCGGAATACTGAACGTGTACTCGGGCTGCGGGGCAGGAGCTGTGCGATGACCTCGCAGCAGAATATAGATGAACAAGATGCCGGACAGTACAAGTAGCGCCCCGCCAATCACGCCTGAAACAACCGTCCAGGCCTCGGGCGCAATTACCGGGTTGGAGTAGTCAAAATAGGCCATGCGCCGCGGCATCCCGAGAACCCCGGCTAGGTGCCAGGGAATCGTGAGAATCATCATGCCCAGAAACCAAAGCCACAGTTGCGTTCGCATGGCGCCGCTGGACACGAGCGGTTTCCCCGTCAGATGAGGCCACAGGTCATAGGCGATGACGAAGTACATGATCACGATGGCGCCTGCGAATATGAGATGGAAGTGCCCGGTGATCCATTGAGTGTTGTGGATTGTGGAGTCCATCTGGTAACTCATGTTGATGAGGCCGCCGGCACCGCCGAACCCCAGCATGACGAATGAGAGCGCGACGGCCAGCATGGCGGGATTCTTCCAAGGCAATGCCTTGAGCCAGCCGAATATGCCGTTGCCGCCTCGCAAACGGGCGGCGATTTCCACGGATGCGCAGATTGTGAACACTGTGAGCAGGGTGGGGACCGCGACCAGTGCCGTGAAGACGGTGTGAACGAACTTGAAACCGGATCCGACCTGGGGGTCTGCAAACAGATGATGGATGCCGATGGGCATCGCAAAGACCAGGAACAAAGCGAACGACAGCCTCGCCATCGTGTCGCTGTACAGGCGCCCGCCGATTGCGCGCGGAATGATGGTGTAGAACGCGATGTAGGTGGGCATCAACCAGAAATAGACGATCGCGTGAAGTGTCCAGGAGAACAGGACTCGGGCCAGGCCCGCATCGAGGGTCTCTCGAAGTCGCAGCGCGACGGGCAGAATCTGAAACAAAATCTCAACGGCCGCACCCACCGCCGTCCATGCCCAAAGGAAGGCGCCTGCGACGTTCGCGTACATTGCCAGCGGCACTGGCTTGTCCGCGTTGATCTTACGCCATGCGCGCAGGTTGATCGCCATGAGGGCAACCCATACCCAGGAGCCGAGTACGACGCAGACGACACCAATGTAGTAGAAGGGGCTCGCTATGAGTGGTGGATAGAACGTGTACAGCACTGATGAGGTGCCGCTCGCTATGGCGGCAACCGCCACGAGCGCGCCTCCCACCAACAGAAAATAGGCTGCCCAGGCCCAGCGAATTCCAATGAGAGGAATCTTGAGCGACAACTCGGATATCGCGTAGCCGAGACCCATTGCGATGAGGGTCGGGAATACGTAGGCCATCGCCGTGCCATGGCCCGTGACTGAGCGGTAATAGTGCTCAGGAACATTGATCCAGGCGTGCAGCGGACTTCTGACGATCATCTGCCATTCGCCGAGGAGCAGCGCGAGGAAGAATACGGCGAAGGCGGCCCAAAGATGCGCCAATACGAGTTTGCGGGCGTTATACACAGTGGTTGCCGCTCTTCGCCGCGGACACGCGTGCGAATTCCGATTTGGAGACAATGGTGACGCGCGCCCACATAGCCGCGTGTCCGGTACCACAGAATTCCTGGCACGGCATCAAATAAGCGCCTTGCTTCGAGAATTCAGTCGTAAAACTGGTCACGTAGCCGGGGATCAACATCGCATTCGCGTTGGTGCCTGTGATGAACAACCCGTGAACAGCGTCGGCGCTGGTGGCACGGAAGGTTACGGATGTGTCTGCCGGCAAGGTCAGACATTGCGGATTGAACGAATACTGTTGCGCAATCATATGCACGAGGACCGAGCCGTTTGGCTGGATCTTCGCGCCGAGGTTGGCCTCAACAAACTCGCCGGCCACGTGTAACGTCGTTGGATCAATTGGCTCGATGCCTGATGGAGGCATGCTCGACCAATGAATTCCAGTGAAAATAATCACGGCCACGATGATGGCGATGCAGCCGATCGCGACGCTTGCCCAGCGGCGCTCGGCGCTCGCTGCGGCATCGTCCGGCCGCGACCGTTCCATGGATATCATTTCAGCATGCCGCGGGGCAGGAAAACGAACACATAAAACGCAAGCCACATCAGGAACACGCTCAGCGTGCTGATTCCGGCCACGGCGAACGCGCCGACCGGGCTGCGACGATAGATTGCCTCGAGTTCCTGCTCCGAATGCGCTGGACCGTCTTCAGGTACTATCATGGCACTCCACTTGCTGACTGGGTGTTTTCCGCAAAACGGGTGCGCGCAGTCTCGACGAACCTTCGCGCGGTGTCTGTTGCGGCTTATACGTAGACAACGGGCCGGGGGTGAGGTCAGGCATGGCGGAAGGTCGATGCTGTGTATAGTCCCGTTTCGTCTTGTATAGGGGTCTTACAGTGGTCGGCCACGTCCGGAGATTGACCTTGTTCCCCGGCGGCACGCGGAAATCGCCGCACTTGACCTTCATGCGCCCCTCAATTCGGTTTCCATGTCTACAGGCGTACCGCTACTCATGTACCGCGATCTTCGAGATCCCTGATCATCCGGACGAGGTGCGCGAACGACTGGGCTTGCATCTTTCGCATGAGTTGCGCACGGTGCGCTTCGATGGTCCGCAGGCTGACACCGAGTGATCGGCTGGTCTCCTTATTACTCTGGCCGGCCGCTAAGCGTGTTAGAACCTCCCGCTCTCGCTGCGTCAGTGACGCAAATCGCAATCGCAGCGCCTCGGTCTGGCGGAGCTCTGCGCGGACGGATTTGTCATGGGCCAGCGCTCGTTCGATTGCGGCCACGATTGTTCCGTTGTCGGCTGGCTTCTGCAGGAAGTCGAACGCGCCATGACGCATCGCACGCACAGCGATGGGGACATCGGCCCTGCCGGTCAGGAAGATGACCGGGAGGGTAACTCCGCGGCGGTTGAGTTCCTCCTGAAGCTCCAGGCCATTCATCCCTAGCAGCCCGATATCCAGTACGAGACAACCGCCGCTGATCTGCTCGCAGCCGGCGAGGAATTGCGCTGCACTCTCGAAGGCGATGCATTGGAGGCCCATACGGCGGGTCAATGCGCCGAGCAGAGAGCGCATAACTTCGTGGTCGTCAACTACGTAGACCGCCGGCTCGCGCTTCACAGCGTCGTCCCGTGTTGCCGCGCAGCGCAAGGTTGGTGTTTTCTCTCTTGGTGAATGTCGTATGTGCATCGCTGCTGTGCTACTAGCGGAGCCATAACTAGCTTAGTATTCAACAAAAGGGGGCACCGTGCCTGCTGCAGCGCCGCTGGCGACAGACAGTTTTAAGAAACCTCTGGAACAGGAGGTGACAGTCCATGGACGATGATCTCGCGCGTGCGCTGTGGGACGAGACTCCCGACGCGGTCATTGCGATAGCGCCCGCCGGAAAGGTGTTGTATTGGAACCGTGCCGCCGAAACAATTTTCGGTTACGCGTCTGCGGAGGCACTCGGCCAGCTAATGTCCGACCTCATCGTGCCCGCGGATCGCACCGGCGAAGAACGAAAAATTCAGGAAGATGCGTGTGCGCGGGGAGTTGCAGTATATGAGTCCGTTCGTCGCCGCAAGGACGGTTCGCTGGTACACGTCGGCGTCTCCAGCAAGGCTGTCTGGAACCCAGACGGCAGCCTCCGCTGTATTCTATCTACAAAGAAAGACGTCACTCATCTGAAGGTCCAGCGTGACGCCAAGCTCGTGGAGGCCAAATTCCGCGACCTGCTTGAATCAACTCCCGATGCGATCGTCATGGTGAATATTACTGGTCGTATCGTCCTTGTGAATTCGCAGGCAGAGAAAGTCTTCAAATATGCCCGCAATGCGGTTATCGGCAAACCCGTCGAAATGCTTTTGCCGCAGCGGTTCCGCGTCGCCCACAACGGACACCGTGCCAACTTCTTCAGTCAGCCGCGCACGCGCACGATGGGTGTAGGACTCGAGCTCTATGGATTGCGAAGTGATGGCGAAGAGTTTCCTGTTGAGATCAGCTTGAGTCCGCTCGAGACCGAAGAGGGCACCATGGTCATGAGTGCTGTGCGTGACAATACCGACCGGAGGAGGGCCGAGCAGAAGTTTCGCAGCTTACTGGAGGCTGCCCCCGACGCCATGGTCATCGTCGGGCGGGACGGGAAGATCACTCTCGTCAACTCTCAGGCGGAGCAGCTGTTCGGCTATCGGCGTGAGCAGCTGCTGGGTGAACCTGTGGAGCTGTTGATTCCGGAGCGGTTTCGGGCGAAACATCCCGGCCACCGGTCCCTCTTCTTTGCGCAGCCACGGGTACGTTCCATGGGAGAGGGGTTGGAGCTCTATGGTTTGCGCAAGGATGGGTCAGAGTTTCCCGTAGAAATCAGCCTGAGTCCGCTCGAGACGGAGGAGGGCCTGTTCGTCACGACTGCAATACGCGATGCCACGGAGCGCAAACGCTATGAGCAGGCGCTCCACGAAGCCAATCGGTTGAAGAGCGAGTTTCTGGCCAACATGTCGCACGAACTGCGGACGCCGCTCAACGGGATCATCGGCTTTTCCGAGTTTCTGATCGATGAGAAACCCGGTTCACTGAATGCAAAACAGAAAGAGTACCTCGGCGACATTCTCAACAGCGGTCGCCACCTTTTGCAGCTCATCAATGACGTTCTCGATCTGTCGAAAGTTGAAGCTGGCAGGATGGAGCTGTATCCCGAGGTTTTCCCCCCGGCGAAGGCGATCGAAGAAGTCTGCGCCATCATCGCGCCGCTCGCGAACAAGAAGGCGATCTGCCTGCGGCGGCAGATCGCCACGACCTTGACCAGCATCACTCTTGATCGGCAAAAATTCGTGCAAGTGCTGTACAACCTGCTCTCGAACGCCGTGAAGTTCACGGACCCGGGTGGCTCGGTGCAAATTACAGCCGATTGCGACGACTCGGCTCGTCTGCTACTGCGCGTCCGCGACACCGGAATCGGTATCAGTCCCGCCGACTTTCCCAAACTGTTCACCGAGTTCCAGCAACTCGATACCAGTGCAACGCGACGCTTCGGTGGAACAGGACTGGGGCTGGCCCTGACAAAAAAGATCGTCGAATTCCAGCATGGAAGCATCAGCGTCGAGAGCGCCGTAGGGCAGGGCAGTACGTTTACGGTCACCTGGCCGCTGTCCGTCCCTGAGCCGGTAAATGCCTGATGCACGCGAGGAACCCATGAGCAGCCGGATCCTCATTGTCGATGACAATCCCGTCAACCTGAAGCTCGCCGCCGACGTATTGGAAGCTGACAGCTTTGTGATCGATCGGGCGATCGATGCTGAGCAGGCGCAACGCGTGCTCAACGACACCGTACCGGACTTGATCCTGATGGACATTGCGTTGCCTGGCATGGACGGCCTCACCCTGACCCGAAAATTGAAGGCGGATCCGAGGTTCGAGGATATCCCGATCATTGCGCTCACCGCCTCCGCGATGAAGGGCGACGATCGCAAGGCGCTCGAGGCAGGTTGTACGAGTTACATCACGAAGCCGATCGACACACGCAAGCTTGCACAGCAGGTCCAGACGGTCCTCGATTCCGAGCGGATATCACGGTGTGACCAATGAAAGTGCTGGTCATAGAGGACAACCCGATCGACTCGAAGCTTGCGAGCGCCCTGGTTCAGATGGGTGGTCATGAGTTCCGTGAGGAACGTTCGGCGCAGGGTGCGCTCGAAGTGCTGCGATCCTATCGGCCCGATGTCATTCTGCTGGATCTCAATTTGCCGGGCACCGACGGTATCCAATTTGCGCATGAGGTGCGGCGAGATCGGGAGTTGAGCAACATCCCGATCGTGGCGATGACGGCATATCCGCTGCAATTCAAGCTCGGTGATGTGCTGTCCGCGGGATGTGCCAGCTACATTGTCAAGCCATTCGACACTCGCAACCTGATCCATCAGCTGCAGGCTGTAACCATGAGTGCCAGGCGGGATGGGGTGCCATGAATCTCCTGATCGTTGACGATTTTCCCAACAATCGTAAGCTCCTGCGCGCCGCTCTGGAAGCAGAGGGGCACAGGGTGGCGGAAGCCGGTGACGGAGTTGAGGCGCTCGACGTACTTGCGCGCGATTGCGTGGATGCGGTGATCTCGGACATCCTCATGCCGAGAATGGACGGGTTCCGGCTCTGCCATCAGATTCGCAAGGGTGAGAAGCTCAATTGCGGTATCCCGGTGGTTCTCTATAGCGCGACCTACAATTCCCCCTCCGACCGTGACCTCGCCCGGACAGTCGGAGCGGACTGCTATCTCCTCAAGCCCGCTCCCACAGCGGCCATTTTGGGCGCAGTGCGCGAGGCACAGAAGAAGGCTGCAGACAGACCGCCTGCCAATGGAACGGGAGTCGACGAAACGTATGTGCTCGAGCAGTACAGTGCGGCACTGGTACGAAAGCTGGAGCAGCGTAACAGTGAGCTGCAGGACGCGCTTGCACAGCTTCAGACCGCTCATGAACAAATTCTCGAATTGAATCAGAATCTCGAGACACGCGTGGCGCAACGTACCGCCGCGCTCGCGGCGGCCAACGAGGAGTTGGATGCGTTTTCCTTTTCGGTCTCGCATGACCTGCGAGCGCCACTTCTTCATATCGATGGATTCGCTCAGTTGCTGAGGGAATCCACCGCGGAAAGGCTCGATGAGGAGAGCCGAAAATATCTCGAGTATATTGTTACTGCAGCAAAGCGGATGGGTGAGCTCATACACGCTCTGCTGACTTTCGCGCGCACCAGCCGTGTGCAGCTGAACGTTGCCGATATCGATCTGGAGGAAGTCCTCGAAGGGGCGCTTGCAGCACTACAGGGTGATACGCAATCCAGAAACATCCAGTGGCAGCGCAGCCGCTTGCCCAAGGCGCGCGCAGATGCCACGTTACTCGAGCAGGTGTTCGTCAATTTGATCGGAAACGCCGTCAAGTACACTCGCACACGGGATCCTGCGGTGATCGAAATCGGTGCCCGCCCGGGCCGCGCGGACGAGGTCGTGGTTTTTTTGCGCGATAACGGCGTGGGGTTCGATCTGCGCCATGCGGACCGATTGTTTAGTGTGTTTCAACGCCTGCATCGGGCGGACGAGTTCGAGGGCACTGGCATCGGTTTGGCCAACGCGCACCGGATTGTCACGCGTCACGGGGGCGCAATCTGGGCCGAGGCGGCGGTCGGCCGCGGCGCGACGTTCTTCTTCAGCCTACCCAGAGCAGAGTCCGCGTAAATGGCCGCTGAGAGCGGCCCCCGTATCCGGCCAAGCCGTTGACTATGGCAAAAATATTGGTCATCGACGACAACGATAGCAACCGCAAGCTGGTCGTTACACTGCTCAACTGCCAGGACCATCGTACATTCGAAGCAATCGATGGCGCCGACGGTCTTGCCTCGGCGCGAGCCGAACAACCCGATCTCGTCATTTCAGACATTCTCATGCCCACCATGGACGGCTACGAATTCGTGCGGCAGTTGCGCTCGGATGTCAAACTGGGTGCAACGCCCGTCATCCTGTACACAGCTCACTATCACGAACGTGAAGCGCGCAAGCTTGCCGAGGCATGTCGAGTTGCGCGTGTGCTCACCAAGCCGTGCGCCACCGCGGATCTCCTGGCGGCGGTCGAGCAGGCGCTGGCAGGCGCGGCCGAGCGGGTGGCCGCGCCGGTTACCGAGAGTTTTGATCGAACGCACCTGCACCTGATAACGAACAAGCTTTCACGGAAGACCGGGGAGTTGGAGGTTGCAAATGCGCGCCTGGCAGCGCTCACCGATCTGAATGTACAGCTCGCCTCCGAGCGCGATCCGCGCGTACTTCTCGAGAAAGTCTGCTATGGAGCGCGCCATCTGCTTGGCGCGAAGTACGCCGTGTTGGCCGTATCGGCCAAGAGCGGCCCTGACGCTCTGACCTTTTCGACGAGTGGTGTCGATTCAGGCAGCCTGGAGCTCACCCGGCCCCGGTTGGATGCTGGTTTGCTCGGGCGGGTTGTTACTGAGCGGCGGTCGTGGCGCGCATCAAACGCCGATGGTCACCCAATCGATGCTGGACTCCCATCCGGCTATCCGCCCGCGTCTGCAATCCTCGCCGCGCCCTTGATGTCCCTGACACAGACGTTTGGCTGGGTGTGCCTCGCTGACAAGGTCGGTGGCGCCGGCTTCTCTGCGGAAGACGAGCACAGCGATCGACGATTTCGGCACTGGTTATTCGTCTTTGGGTTACCTCAGCAAGCTGCCCGCGCAGACCCTGAAGATTGACCGGTCTTTCATCAGCACAATGCTCGATGATCCCGCAGCCATGACGCTCGTTTCCAGCATCATCTCACTGGCGCATGCACTCAAGCTCGATGTGGTGGCAGAAGGAGTTGAATCGGAGGAGCAGGCCAAGATTCTGCGTCTATTGAGGTGCGATCAAATTCAGGGATATCTCATCAGTAAACCGCTGCCTTTCGATAAAATGACGGCTTATTTGTCGAGGAGTTAGGGCGTTCATGGCATGCCCTCCGTGCGGATTTGGGGCGATGCGCTCCCGCGGGTTAGCGGTGACGCATTCGCCGGGGCAGAGGAGAGTGCGCCACTTTATCTTGCTGCGCCAGTCGGGGCCGACTCGCGGCCAGCCATGACTTGGGCGAGTCGGGCGCGCGCCTAGCGGTTGGACAATGGAACGGGATTGCCATCCTCATTGCCTCGATTTGGCCGGTAAACAGGATGATGCGCACCATCTTCATTTTCATTGAACGCATTCGTCCCGAAGGAACACCGGCAGGTCCGTCGTCGGTGGCTTCACCGGAATCTGGTACAGCATTCCGGCGATATGACCGCGGTGGTACGTCGTATGGTTAACAGCATGCAGGACTATGTCCTCGCGGCGCATCGCGCCGTTGCCTCCACCGATGAAAGTGAAATGCACTACCTCGTCGCCCATTTCGGCCGTCAGCGAATCGGCGTAACCCACAAACCACGCGTCAATCTGGCGCTGTGCTTCGCGCAACTGCCCGAAGGGAGGCGCGGTTTCCGGATTGCGGGTAGTAAGGTGATGGGGCACGCCCTGGAGGTGCGCTTGCCACACTACGTCCATCAAGTACACATGATTGAGGGTGCGCAAGATGTTACCGAATCCAATGGGCCGGGATGCGAGCAGCTCCTGCTCCGGGAGCGCTGCGAGTCGCGCATAAAGCAGATCGTTCGCCCAGGCCACATAGCGCGTCAGCGTGTGCAGATGTCGCAGTGTTGACATTTCTCTTTCCTGTTGCTTGGGATCTCAAGGGTCTTTGTGACGGTATTGGGCAACCCTCATGACTTAAGGCACTGGGTCCGGCCAGGGTGGATGTTCACAATCTGGACCGATCGAATGAGGGGCCAACATGAGTAATCCAATAAACGGATTCGACTACGAGAGGTACGCCACGGTTGAGCTGACGCCCGCCGAGTGGCAGGGGAGAATTGCCGAGGCCATCGAAGCAGGAGGGTTTCTGCGGGTCATATACGGGGACACTTACGTACACGCATGCGATGGCCGGTTGCTGGCCGAGATTTACACGGACGTCCTCGCCCCGTTACAAGCTCAAGCCGCCTAGCAGGGGCGAGAGCGTACCACGGTGGGCGGAGACTTCCACCACGGCTAACCGTGAAGGTGGCCAGTGGCGACCGTGTGGCGGCCGCCGGTGACCTGCCGGGTCTGGACCCGCGCGGGGGCTATAAATCCCGAAGCTAGAAAGTGCTCATAATATTGATGAAGGGCCCACGGCTGCGATACGACAGGTCCGTCAGGTCATCCGAGAAGTCGGTGAAGTTGTATCCCGCGCCGAGCTTGACGTGTTTGTTGAGATGACGATAGATGGCGGCGAGCAGGCCGGCGCGGGCGTCATCCGCTTCGTGCACAGCGAGCCTCCGACCTTCCAGCATCGCGTCCCATTCACGGATGAGGTGCAGATCGCTCCGTAGGATGATCAGGTCGACTCGGCTCGAATACCAGTCACCGCCAGCGCGTGTATCCCGCAGCTCTCCCACCCGTTCTGCAAACTTGCCGCCCAGCGATAGCCAGGGCACCACGTCGTAGAGTGTGTCGACCGACACGACATTGCTGCGCTGGGCGTAGTTGAGCGACGTGTCATTCAGGCTGACCTGGCCAGGGGAGGGCAGGCTGTAGTAGTAACGATACTGGAACAGGACGTTCCAGCGATCATTCATGATAGGTCGGTAGGCGGTGCCCAATGAGGCGTCCACGAAGTTGCCGTCGTAGAAGTTTCCCTGGCTGGCAGTGCTGAAAGAGAAGTTGAGCTTGCTCTGTAGCCGCCAGTCCGGTGTGAGCTGCCAGCCGGTGGCCGTGCGGGAGAGCCAGGTATCGCGCTCGCCCGCAGTGCCGTTCTCGTGGCGGAACTCGAGGCTCGAGGCAAACCGGGTTTGCTGCAGCTTGTACGCCATGGACAGGGCTGCCGCCCGGCGTGTCAGGTCGCCGGCCAGCGGATCGCTGACGGTCCCCGCCTCCATCTTACCGCCGTAGGTCCAGCGGTCGTTCGGAGCGAGATCGACTCCAAACGCATCCGTCAGACTCTGAGGTCCGGCGCCCATGGTTCGGCGCGCCTCATCATAGACACTGACCTGGTCGCTGAGCTTGGAACGGCCCCCGAGCACGGTGTTGCCAAAGCGTCCACGATAATTGGAGTCTTCCTGCTCGGTAGCGGTCGTGTGGGCCAGGTAGATGTTGGAGCGATCATCCAGCTGGTAGTCACCGCTGACCTTGCCACCCAATCCGCCAGTACCCTCGGAGAGCTCGCCTCCGATCCGGAAGCGATCTGTGATCTGCTTGTCCGCGCCGACGCCGGCACGGTTGTTGAGATCGCGATCTCCCGTGCGCTCAACGGTGCCCTGCGCGTAGGTGTAAGCGTCCCAAGAAGCAGGACGGGCGCTCGCCTGCCCGGCAAGTTCTGCAGGGACCGCTGAGCGGGTGACGTCAAAGTTGGTAGCGTTGGAGGGAACGCCGCTAGTCAGACCGCCCACCTGGGAGGCGCTGCTGTTCAAAGCCGCCCCCTGCGGGGAAGGGCTTCCGGATGTGGCACCCGCGATGCCGGAGGTGGCGCCTGTGATCCCGGAGGTGGTCCCCGCGACGCCAGATGTGCTCCCCGCCGCCCCAGGGTGTTGCGGCAGCGGTTTCCCCTTGGCGGTGTCTGGCTTGTAATCCAGCCTGACTATCGCGTCGGTACGCTCGCCATTCTGGGACAGGAGCGTGCTGGCGTTCGGGAACTCGTTGTCGCGGTTGTCGTGTCGAGCGCCGGCACTGACGCCCCAGTGCTCGTCAACTTGGTAATGCACCGCAGCTTCCTGTGCATCGATGCGTTGAGTGGTCTGATCGCGTGCATCCGCCTTCACATCCACTGAGGTGCGGGCGCTGAGCGGCACGCTGATGGCGGCGCCTTTCTGTTGGATCGCATCCCCGCTGGCCAACGCACCGGGTCCGGAGAATCCAGCGTCACGGTCCTGCCAATACAGGCTGCCACGGCCGCGCAGAGCCGCATCCAGGTCCGAAAGGTCAAACACACCCTGAATGCGTTTCGCGTTCGCGCGCCCATCCGGAGTGCTGCTCTGATTGAATCCGAAGCCGCCATCGATCGAGCTCAGCTGAGCGTTGGCGCCGTCCGACCTGGCCGCTTCCACGTCCAGGTAAGTGGAAGGCTTGTACCGCAGAGTCATGTCCAGTCCGCCCAGCGCCTGCCGGTCAGCTGAATCGCCCTGGCGGTAGCCACTGAACCCCAGGCGCACGTGATCGTTGACCCAGTTGCTGCTGCGAATGCCATACACGTTGCTGTTGGCTTCGTTCAGGCCAGGCGAGTACTCGTAGGTGCTCACGAGATAGACGGGATTGCCGCTGAGGCTTCCCTGTTGCACCAGTGTGCTGCCATCGGCGACGGACGGCAGCGGCGCGCGCAGCAGTATGCGGCCCTGCAGATAGCTGACCTCGTAGTCTAGGTCGGGTACGAGCTGTGTCCGTTGCAACGTGATGCCGGAGGTCTGGTCACGTATCTCGACCCAGACCCGCTCCGAGCCGCGCGTGATGTCCTGGCGATGCAGGTAATAGAGAGAACCACCCGTACCCCGGAATTCCTCGCGCGAGTTCAGTGTTCCGGGTTCGGCAGCAAAGATGTCGTTGGTCGAGCGACGCTCGCCAAAGTTCGTGGCCGCATCCGTTTTCCACGTCACATCCGCCCCGTACAGGCCGCGGCTGAACTGGTTGAATTCCAACCCGGTCCAGGCGGTCTGGAAGTTGCCCCAGATGATGTGCGAGTCGTGATGCTCCAGGCGCGCGTAGAAGCGGCCATCCGTGGGCGCATCCCAATCGCTGGTACTGTCATCTCCATACACCGGGTAGGCGCGCTCCGCGTCGATCCGCTCCAGCAGGAAGCGGGGATCCTTGGATGCGAAGTTGCTGAACAGATCCTCGATCGGCCGCTCGCGTGTATCGGCGCTCAGGGTGACGAGGTAGTCGTTGTCGATCTTGTCCTTCAGGTAGAAGGCACCCCGGCCACTGACCTCGGTGCTCTTGCCGAAGTGATCCTCATCCTGGGTTACGAGCAGGGCAGGACCCTCGGTGTGGTTCGTGGAGACGGTGATCTCACCCAGGGCGACATAGAAAAGACTGTTTCTCGGAATGGTCAGGTTGCGCGAATACTTCTCGTACTGCCCCTCGTTTTGTCCGCTTCCGGTGCGGGTCTCGACTTCGATGGTGTGAGTGCCGGCCGGCAGCAACTGCTCGGTGACGAAGCGACCCCGCTCGTCAACAGGCACCGCGGTACCGAACGCGGCGACCGTCTCCTCTTTGGACACATTCCTGCCGCTGACAGTGACAGTACCGCCCAGCACCGGGATGTTGCGAACTCTCAGGCTATTCTGGCCATGCCCAGTGAGTTTCTCACGGGTGGCAGAGGCGGCATCCGCAATGGGGCGCGCATGGTCGAGGATCTTCAGGGGCTTCAACGCCGTTTCGTCAAATCGTCCGTGATCGTCATAAACACGGAGCGTGTAGAAGCTGTCAGTGGGCAGCCCTGAGGGTATCCACTCGAGAGATCTGCCCGCATCGATGGGAAGAACCACGATCGGCCGCTCGCGGGTGTCCTGGCCGGCGACGAAGAACCGCAACTCCGCCTTGCGTATCCAATGGCGATAGTTGGTGTAGGTGGTGAATGTAACCGCCTGGCCCTCGACGAGGCCGTTTGGCCAGGCGCTCACGTTCAAAGCCGGCTCGCTCTTGAGTGGGTCGAACACGATCTGAACAGCGTGGCGATTGGCGGCTACGTCGACGCAGCGCTGATGGTCTGCTTCGGTGACGTTGTCCGCCGCGCTGAGTGGTTGGCCATCAACCGTGATACGCACGGGCAGGGCGGAGGAAGAAGCCTGATCTGCGCCGCAGTGAGGGTGGTCGGCCAGGACGGGCTGCTCCGCAGAACTCGCCATCACCTCGTCCTCGTCGTACCACACTTGCAGTTCGACGCGTCGGTTCCTGGCCATTCCCTCCGGAGTAGTGTTATCGGCCACGGGCTTCTGATCGCCCTCGCCGCGCACGGTGAACGCTTCCGGCGGCAGACCCAGGCGTTCGCGCAAATACCGGGCAACCTGAAAGGCGCGAGCTTCCGAGAGTCCCTGGTTGTCGCGGAATCGTTTCCGGGCGGCTGCGCTGGGACGCTGCGAGTCAGCGTGTCCGATGATGAGCAATCGAAGTCCAAGCTTGCCGTGCAGGTTGGCGGCGATCGCGTCCAGCTTGGTCCGCGAATTGGGCAACAGGTCGTCTTTTCCGGACTCGAAGAGCGCACCCTGGTCCGCATCCGACAAAGTCACCGTTCTGCGGGCCTGAGCCTTCGGCAGGGTGGCGGCCGAGGCTCTCATGGTCTCCAGCTCGCGCGTCCAGACGTTCGAAGGTCCGGACAAACCTTCCAATGGAGTGTTGAACTCGGTGTTGTTTCCGGCAGCGGTGGTCAGGGTGCTGCTGTTGTCTACCGTCTTACCGCGGATGTCATTGCCGGCCGCCAGTGCGGTGCTCGCGATGAGCCCGCCGGCGACCATGTAGGCCAGCGCCCGTCGCAGCCATGTACGTAGCGTTCGGGTAACGCCGATGGGCAGCCTCGTCAGGGCGAAGTGCAGGCGCGGACTCATGGCTGCACCTCGTCTTCCGCTTCCACCTGGAGCGGATATTTGCGGTGCAGCCCCTCCCACTGGGCCTTTATCTCCTTGATGAGCGCGGTTTGCCGGTGGGCCGCCAGTTTTCGGTCCTCACCATGCAGCGAATAGGCCACACGTACGACCGAAGGTTTGTCGCCGAGGGTTTGAGGCAGTTGCGCGATGCGTGCGCGCCATTCGGGCTTGAGCTCGATTGAGCCAGGTTCGTAGGCCGAGTCATTCACCTCGACGCGGATGACGCGGTGAATGGTTGCGCCGAAATTGAGCTTGGTCATCTTGCCCCGCGTGACGCGCACATCGCGAGGGTTCTCGGTCGTGAGTCGATATCCCGACGGCAGGCTGCGCTCGTCGAGCTTCATTACGAAGTTGGATCCGCGGTACTCATCCGGTATCGCTGCGCAGGCAATGTGGAATCTGCCCTCGGAGTCCGTCGTCACCAGGACTCCCGTGACAGTTGCGATCCGTACGTGCGCAATTCCGGGCTCACCCTGATCCTGGTAGCCGTTGGCGTTGCGATCGTCGAAGACCTTGCCGATGATTTCGGAGCAGTCAAAGACGGGGTCCGGGACCACGCGCACGGCGGCGGTGGCCACATTCGAGATCGGCATGTTGATCAGGTTGTTGAGCGCCCACGCCTGGTTGACGTACTCGCCCTCGCTGACACCCGCACCGACGACGAGCATCAGCTTGTAGGTCTTGCGTTCATGCGGCGCAAAACTCTGGTTGAGCCACGTGAGCTGCCGGCCAAGCCGCTGGGGCTCCGCGGTTATGCCATTCAGTGAGGCGGAGGCCGAGCGATAGGCAAAGCCGGGAGGCAGAAGGTCGCGAACGTCAACGTTGGTTATCAGCGCATCCAACGTATTGGTGACGGTGATCGTGTAAGGGACCAGGTCACCGACATACACGTTGACCATCGGAGTGGTTTTGGTTACGGCCAGAGCCCCACCGAGAATCGGGTCGACTGGAATGTTGTTGCCGACGACGCTTGCCGACGATCCTGGCGTGAACGCGAAGCTATAGAAGTATTGGGTCGTAGCCTCGCCGGCGGCCAATTGCATCGAGCTCACCGGGCAGTTCGTCGGTTCCTGGTTGGCGGCGTTCGCGGCGGGCGGGCCGGTGATGGCCTGGACCACAGCCGGTGCCGGCAGCGATCCGACGTCGAGCGGGCCGCCGCAGGCAGGAATCAGAACCGAGGCCCCGGGGGTAAATCGTCCGGGTGGCGGTGTCACCTTTATGGTGTACGTGCCGGGCGCCGCATTCGAGAGTAGGAAGAAGTCGTAGATGCCAAGCGGACCGGTGACCTGCTGGGCGCTCGCGGCGCCCCCTAACAGATGCGTTGCCGGATCGAATCCCGCCGGACCGCTCAGCGCGACGGTGGCACCGGGGATCACTTGGCGGGCGACGGAGTCATAGATGACGCCTGTCGGGTCAACGGGCAGGCTCTGCTCGGCGATGCGCTCAGTGGGCGTGAGCCACAGTCCGGCCAGTGTTCCGCCGCGCGGATCGGCGCCGCCCGGGTTGCTGGGACCAATGACTCCTGGTGTACCGGTCAGTCCACGCTCGTTTGTGACAGGCGCGCCGTAGAGAATGCTGTGGGAGGGCTCGCGGAACTTGATCTCGTAGCCGCTTCCGGGCGCCACAGCACTGAACTGGTAGGCGCCATTGACGTCGGTGATCGCGGTTTGCACCAACACCGAGGACTGGTAGAGCTCGACCAGCCAGCCGGCCAGCACGTTCTCATCGCTGCCGCGGATGCGGTCGTGGTTGGCGTCGCGCCAGACGGCGCCTGTAATGCTCGCAGCCGCACCCTGTTCGCCAAACAGGTAGCCGGTTGCGTCGGTGGCCGTGCCAAGGTGGATTGCACTGATGACATCATTGCCAAGCGTACCGCCCGCGGTACCGACCGTATCAAGTCCGTCCGCGTACCCGGAGGGTTGGGTTTCCGCGAGTGAATATGTTCCCCCAGCAATATTCGCGAAGCGATACGTCCCATCGCCGCCGGTCGTTGCTGTCAGGGTGACTGCATTGCCCCGGGCGTCCGTCCCAGTCAGTTGTACGGCAACACCTGGGATCGGCGGCTCGGTGGGTTCATGCAGGCCATTGTTATTGGTATCGTTGTAGACGAGGCCCGCGATGCTACCGGCCGTATCTCCGAAATTCACGATCGATCCGGGAGCGCCGGCAACCAGTTCGACGGTCACGACATCGGGTGTGGAGCTGCCATAACCCGCAGGCTGAGTTTCCTCGACGCTGTAGTGCCCTGCCGGGATGTTTGCGAAGAAGTAGCTGCCGTCGGCTGCGGTCTGTGTAGTGGCGACGACGGCATGGGTACCATCGCGCAGAGTCAGTGTGACGACACCGATTCCTGGCTCATCGTTTTCCAGTGAGCCGTTACGATTTGTATCCAGCCATACGTGGCCGGTAATGGATTGTCCCTTCTCGGAGAAGAGATATCCGCTGGCGCTGGTCCCGGCGGGCAACGCTATGTTGCCGATGACATAGGTGCTGACTGAGATACCACCTGCGGTGCCCGCAATGGAGATGCCCTGGGCATAGGCGACTGGTTGCGTCTCTGTGAGTGTGTAGGTGCCGCTCAGAACGTCGGAGAAGCTGAAGTCGCCTGTCGTCCCTGTCGTAGTTGTGCGGCTGACAGCTGAGCCGCCGGCATCGGTGCCGGTCAGCATTACCGTCACGCCGCTGATGCCAGGCTCGCCTGCTTCCCGCGCTGCATTGCTGTTGGTGTCCGACCACACCGAGCCGGAGATGCTGGAGGTCGTATCGCCGAAATTCGCGGTGGACGAGCCGCCGGCGGCAATCGTCGCGGATACGGAGTCAGGAGTACTGCTGCCATATCCGGGTGGCTGCGTCTCGGTAACGGTGTAATTTCCAGAGGGCAGTCCGAAGAAACTGTAGGAGCCGTCGCCCGCGGTCGTCGTTGTGGCGATCGTTGCGCCCAGTCCGTTCTTCAGCGTGATGACTACATTGGGCAGGCCAGGGTCGGTGCCTTCCCGGGTGCCGTTCGCATTTACATCCTTGTAGACGCTGCCGCTGATCGTGGTTCCTCGTTCTCCGAAGAGGTAACCCGTCGTATCGGTGTTGGTCGCGAGGTGGATCGCCGCGATGAGGTCGTTTGAGACGGTGCCACCGGAAGTGCCTGCCGTGTCGAGGCCATCCGCATACCCCGCCGGCTGTGTCGGCTCGCTGAGGGTGTAGCCGGCAGCATTGGGCGTCAGAAGGTCGATGAACAGAAAGTTGCCATTGGCATCCGTGCTTGCATTGCGGCTGACGGCATTCGACGCCGCGTCTGTGCCGGCCAGGTGAACGGAAATTCCCGCTATACCAGGCTCTCCCGAGTCCCGGACACCGTTGTTATTGAGGTCAACGTAAACGGATCCGGACAATGTCGAGACCGTGTCGGCAAATTTCGCTGTGGCCGCTCCTGCCACCGGCACCACGATGGCGACGGTGTCGGGCGAAGTCGCGGACGAACCGTATCCCGCAGGCTGTGCCTCAACCACTGAATAGTTGCCGGCTGCAATGCCGCCGAAGAGGTAGGTTCCGTCGGATGCGGTGGTCGTCGTCGCCACCGTGTTACTGCCGGAATCCTTCAGCGTGATGGTGATACCGGCGATACCCTGATCGCCCGATTGCTGGGTTCCGTCCCGGTTCTCATCCAGAAACACGGCGCCTGTGACGGCGGAACCCGTCTCGGCGAAGTTATATCCAGTCGCCTGGCTGCCGACCGGGAGGGAGATGGCGCTGTAGACATCGTTACCGACAGTGCCACCGGCGTTGCCGGCGCCGAGCACTTCCAGACCGTCGCCGAAGGCCGGGGGCTGCGTTTCGGTGATCGTATAGGTTCCGGCGAGCAGGTTGCCGAACGAGTAGGCACCCGATGAATTTGTGGTCGCAGTCGCGCCTACTGCGATGCCATTGGTGTCAGTGCCGCTCAGAGTGAGCGTTACGCCTGGAAGCCCGATCTCGCCTGCGTTCTGTATGCCGTTGTTGTTAGAGTCGAGGAAGACGACGCCGGCCAGAGAGCCAGCGCTTTCGCCGAAGTCGACGGTCGCGGGAGTGCCGGCAACGAGCGCTACCGCTACGCTGTTGCTCGAATGTTCTGGTCCGCTCTGGTAGCCGCCGGGCTGCGTTTCTACGACCGTATAACTGCCGCCGGGCTGCACTGGGAAGCTGTAGGTGCCATCGGCAGCTGTCGTAGTCGTAGCTACGACGTTGTTGCCGGCATCCTTCAATGTGACGGTGACATTTCCTAGCCCGATGTCGCCCGTGTCCTTGACGCCGTTTCGATTGGTGTCCCGGTAGACGCTACCGCTTATTGCCGTGCCCAACTCTGCAAACGTATAGCCAGTCGATACCGTCCCACCGGTAAATGAAATTGCGCTGATGCGGTTGGCCGCTTGGGTGACAGTGCCCCCCGCGGTACCGGCCGTGATCGCGCCGTTCGCATAAGCCGTCGGCTGGGTTTCAGTTAGCGTGTAACCTGTGGCATTGGGAGAGAGAACGTCATCGAAGCTGAAATTCCCCGCGGCGTCTGTCGTCGTGGTCCGGTTGACCGTCGTGCTTGCGGCATCGGTGCCCGTGAGTGCTAGGGTGACCCCTGAGATGGGCGAGTCGGTGCCATCGGATACTCCGTTCGCGTTGCGATCGAAGAACACCGTGCCGGAGAGCTTCGCCGTCGGATTACCGAAGTTGTTGCCCGTGCTGGTGCCGGAGGCGGGGATTGAGATCCCGGTGAGTGGGTTGGTGGAGGCGGCCCCGTAACCCGCGGGTCGGGTCTCGGTCACGGTGAACGTGCCCGCTGGGAGATCCGTGAAACTGTAGTTACCGTTGCTGTCCGTTGTGGTCGTCGGGTGCGTAACCGTTACACCCAGACTGTCTGTGCCAGTGAGTGAGATCGTGACGCCACTGATGCCGACCTCACCGGCATCCAGCGTCCCGCTGCGATTTGAATCGCGCCAGACTTTGCCGCTGACCGAACCCGGACGCTCGGCGAAGTTGTAGCCCGTGCCGTTGCTGTCGGTGAGCGCGATGCCGCTGAATTCGTCATTGACGCTATTGAGGCCGCCCTGGTTGCCGACGGTATCGATACCGTCGAGGTAGGTGGCCGCCTGGGTTTCGTCCAGCTGATACGTACCCGGAAGGACATTCGTGAAGCTGTAAACTCCGCTCGCGTTGGTGGTCGTGGTGCGATTGACGGCTGCGCCGCGTACGTCGGTGCCCGTCAACGTCAGTGTTACGTTGGCGATGCCGGTGTCACCGGTATCCTTGAGGCCGTTGTTGTTCGCATCCGCGAAGACCGTTCCACCGAGCGAGTTATTCTTGAGCTCGCCGAAGTTGTAGCCGCTGGCGACCTGGTCCCGGTCCAGGATGATGCCGGAGATGGTATTCGATCCGACTGCCGCCGAAACGGTGCCGCCGGGTGCTGTCCCGGGTGCGGCCGTGCCAACCGTCTCAAGGCCATCGGAATAGCTGGAAGGCTGAGCCTCCGTGATCGTGTAACCCGCCGCTCCCGCCTGCTCGAGGTTGTCAAAGATGTAGTTACCGCTGGCGTCGCTGGTCGCGGTGCGGGACACGGAATTTCCGAAGACATCAGTACCGGCGAGGGTGAGTGTCACTCCCGAAATTCCACCTTCCCCGCCATCGACACTGCCGTTGTTATTGCGGTCGCTATAGACGCGTCCGGCGATACTCGATTTGACGAAACTGACATTTCCGGAATTCGAGTTGTTTCCCGGGACCAGGTCGACGCTGAAGGTACCGACGGAGGCGGTGTTCGTGTAGCTCGTAGGGTAGGGTGGAACAGTGGGAGCCTGGATGACGGTATTTACGGTGACGGTTACCTGCGTGCCGACAGGGATGTCGCCGAGGCTGCAGGCAAATTGCGTGACGCCGGTATTCGTGCAGCTTCCCGCGGTCGTGGTGTAGGTGAATGGACTGACGAGCTCCACGCCCGCAGGCAGGGTGTCGTTGAGGGTCGAGCTGTAGGCGGTGCCGGGTCCGAGATTGTCGACTTTGAATTGCCATTGGAACGTCTGGCCATACTGCAGAGGCGGTGAAGACACCACTGCGGTCTTGCTCGTCAACTGCAGGTCGGCTTTCGCGCGCACGGCGGTCGGCTCGGTCGCACTGTTGTTTGCAGAGTTGGAGTCCGTCTCGTTCGCCGTGACCGTGGCTGTATTCGAGTACGTGTCACCGGCCGCTGCGGGCGCCGTGTTGATTTGATACCGCAGATAGCGCGTGTACGAGCTGCTTGCCTCGAGGTCGGGCGCGCTGCAGGTCACCACCTGGTTGGTCGGGCCAGTCACCGTGGCTGCACTAGTCGCACTGCAAACGGGCGTGCCGGAGCAGCTGTACTGGCTGTCCGAGTCACACAGGAAGGTGACCGAGCGCCCAGCGGGAGGGACGTAGGTGTTATGGAACGATACCGCGGTGGCAAGGGAGGGACCGGTGTTGGTGATCGCCACCAGGTAGGTGATCAGGTCGCTGGAGGGGTTGGTGCCGTCGTAACCCAGTGGGTCCGCGGGCACGCCTGCGAAGCTCGGCACGTCCGAGATGTTCGCAATCAGGTCCACCTTGGCTGGTGAAATATTGAGTGTCGCGCTCTTGCTGTCGTTCGTGGAGTCGGATTGCACTGTCGTCGTGCTGACCGTTGCCGTGTTCTGCAGGTTGCGGCCCGCCGGCGGCGAGGCCATCCACTTGGGTCTGAGGACTACGGTGAGCGTCTCGACTTCCCCGGCGGTCAGTGTGCCAATGGAGCAGGAAATGAGATCGCTGGCAGCCGTGAAGCTGCACGTGCCCTTGCTCGGGTTCATCGACCGGATCGTGTAGCCGGCATCGCCCGCAGTCGGGTTGAACTGATCCGTCAAAGTGACGTTCTGGGCCGTCGAGGGTCCGTTGTTGTCGAAGGTGATGACGTAGGTCGCATCGGCGCCGGCGAGCACCGGGTTCGGTGTAACGGTTTTGCTTTGAACACGAACGTCGGCGACCGGATCGACAGTGACGTTGATCGAGGAACTGTTGTTGGTACGGTCCTGGTCTCCGATCGCGGTTGAGTCGATCGTTGCGGTGTTCGTAAAGGAGCCATCCGCCACCGGCCGGTGCACGGCTACGGTAATAGTGGCCGTTTCCGGAGTGTTGGCCGGAGTGCCGGTAGCGTAGAGCAGCGTGCCATAGTCGCACTGAATACTCGCCCCCGTAACCGAGCAGGTTCCGGTGGAATTCTTGCTGCCGGGGTTCGCGGTGGCTGAGATAATGGTCCCGCCGGCGAGCGTCGTGTACATCGGGATCGTGTCGCGCACGACAACGTTCTGTGAGTCGTCCGGCCCGTTGTTGCTGATCGTCAGCGTGTAAGTCAGAGTTGTGGCTGAGGTTGTTAGTGGATTTGCGTCCTCTGTCTTTACGATGGTGAGGTCCGCCCGCTGCGGCGTCGACGTCGAGCTGGCGGAGGTGCAATTATTTGCCGCGTTCGGATCCGCGTAGGTGCCTGCGATGGCGACGCAGCCCTGGTTCGTCAGTGATGAAGTCGAGATCGCTGTAGTGACCAGTGATACCGTCGGTGTTGTGGTTCCTACAGCCAGTGGCCCCGGCAGAGTGCAGGTGAAGGTTGGCGCAGCGTAAGAGCAGGTCCAGCCATTGATCGTAAAAGAAGCGGCCCCGGTGTAATTTTCGCCCGCAGAGAGCGTGTCGGTTATCGTGACGGTATCGCCGGAACCCAGTGCGCGCGGGCCATTGTTGGTTGCGCGCAGAACTGAGGTCAGAGGCGATCCCTGGGCCACCGGATTGGGTGATTTCGTCTTGGCAATCGACAGGTCCGCGCCGTCACGTTGAATCGTGAAACTGGCAGTGCCGGTGTTGTTGCCGCTGACGGGGTCGCTGGTGACACTGCTGGAAATGGAGGCCGAGTTGCTGCTCGACATGCCTCCTGTGGGGACTACGGTGTCATCGGGTGCCGTGGCAGTGACTGTGATGTCGTCGGTCGCACCAGAGGGCATCGAGGAGCGTGTACAAGTCACTACTCGCGTTGCCTGAACGACGGAGCATAACCAGTTGGTGCCGTTCGCCGAAATGGCGGTGAAGCCTGCGGGGAGTGTGTCTGAGACCGTTACGGTGCCGGCTGCGTCCGGTCCGGCGTTTCGCGGGGACAGAGTGAAGCTGGCCGCGTTGGCCGCGATCATTGCAGTCGGTGAAGCTGTCTTGGTAATGCTGAGGTCGGCACCTGCAGTGACGCTGACCGAAGCTGTGGCGGTATTGTTGTTGGGGCTTCCGTCGGGGGTCGTCGCGGACAGGGTCGCGGAGTTGGTGATCGTGCCGCTGGTGGAATTCTGTATGGTGCCAACCAGAGTCAGTGCGGAACTTGCGCCGTTCGCCAGAGAGCCGCCGAAATTACACGTCACCGTGCCGCTGGAATTTGAGCAACTCCAGCTGGATCCCGAAGCGGACACGTAGGCGACGTTCGGTGGGAGCGTGTCGGTGACGGTCACGCCGGTCGAAGCGTCTGGACCGTTGTTCGTGACTCCAAATGTGTAGGTGACCTGTCCGCCTGCGGTGACCGTAGCCGGGGCTCCGGTCATGGTCAGCGCTAAATCCGCACCCGAGGCGACCGAAGTCGTTTGCGTGATACTGCTGTCTGTCTCACCAGTCGCGCTCGCAACGGCTGTGCTGGTCAGGGTGCTGCCGCCGGCGGCAGTCACTGTCATGGTGATTGTGATGAGCTTATCGGTGTTCGCCGGAAGCGTGCCGAAGCTGCACACCACGTTTGGCGCGGTGTACGAACACGCGGCATCCGATGCCGAGACGAAATCGACACCCGTCGGGATGGGTATCGTGAGTTGGACGTTAGCAGCCGAAGCCGCGAAGTCGGTATTGCTGACCTGGAGCTGGTAGGTCAGCGTTGTGGTCGAGGCGACGGGATCGGGCGAGTCCTGAAAAGTCAGCAGCTTGATGATGGGGTCGGCTTGCGCAATAGCGGCCGTGCCCAACAATCCAATAAAGAGAACGAGTCGACGCAGAAATGACATTGGATCGCATGGCCTAAAGTCCGTTTGGGGCTATATCGGTAGACCAAGGTCTTTCGTTAGAGACCAAAGACCAGGAAGTTACGAACTGTGACGCACTGCAATATCGCTTGAAACGCCACGCGTCGCAGACCGCGGTGGGCAGTGCGCACGCATGAAATTCACAAAGTGAGAAGTCGGTCTGCGACGGGGGAGCGACCATCGACGTCTGCGGTGGCCACGACGATCTTCACTTTTCTGGAGACAGCGGATCCCGTCACGGGGGGCCATCGCGCCCCTCGGACACGATTGGCCTACATCGTTAAATGGCGGGTCCGCGGGCGTGTTGGCCGGTCTCCTGTCCGATCGGAGCTGAATGAAATTCGGCGGCCTGCCGGCCTCACGACGCTCGCTTCAGGTGCACTGACTCCGGCAGACGGCGAATTCTCGTCCAATATTCAACGAGGTCTGCCGCCATGCGAGCGCAGCGATGTGATCGCCCCGGTCGGCTTCTGCAGTGAGCGGACGCGTAGGTCCATCTCGCCACGCGCGCTGTTCGCGTCACCTCGATTCCAGGAACTTGCGAATTTCCTTATCGTCACAGGCATTGCATGTGCCGCTGACCTCCAGTTGCTCACCGTCTTCGAATTGAAACTCCCGGCCGCCGGAGTCCGTGGTAGTGCCGATACAGCCACTTTCGCGGAGCAACTGCGTGATTTCGGCGGTGTCCTGTTGCATGTCGCCGCCGCAGATAAGGCATGTCAGCATTGGAATATCACCTCAGCCTTGGCGAATGATGAAACGCGGATGGGGTCATACTGGCACCTTGTGGTCGCTACGCGGGAGTGTGCCAGCTTAACGACTGCCCAATTCGAAGAAAGGCGCCCCGGAAGGGATATTCGCGACCGCGCCACGGTGCCAGGGCGCGTCGCCTGTGCGTACTTGCGTGCCTCTTGATCTCACCATATGCAAGGCATATGCTAAGCTGTATGAGCTGAGGAAAAATGATGAAGCGTGCGCGAGCAGGCAAAAGTAGGTCAGTGACGCTGAAAGCGGCGGCAAGGTCCATGTCCAGTGCCGCCGTCAAGCGAGCGTCCATATTTCGCAATGGAGCCAACCAGGCCGTGCGACTCCCACAGGAATTGCGTTTCCCGGCGGACGTCAAAGAGGTGCGGATTCGCAAGCAAGGAGATGGGTTGCTCATTTCGCCCGTCAAGCCCAACTGGTCATCGTTCTTCGCGCTGCAGGTGGACATACCAGATGATTTTCTGGAGAGCCGTAACGATTCGCCTCCGCAATCACGCGACCCGTTATGACGGGGTTTATGCTGGATACGGATATCTCCAGCTACATCATCAAGCGCCGACCAGCGACTCTGGCAGAGAAATTCGAGGAACACGCCGAAACGCTGAACGTGTCTGTGATTACCGCCGCGGAGTTACGTTTTGGAGCAGAGAAGGTGGGTCGACCGAAGCTCGCCGATCTGGTCGAGGCGTACTTGGAACGGCTTGCGATTCTCGACTGGACCAATGAAGTCACTAGCCACTATGCGCGGATTCGCTCTGAGTTGGAGCGATCCGGTAAACCCATCGGGAATATGGATCTTCTCATCGCCTCACACGCGGTATCGCAGGGTATGACTCTGGTCACGAACAATATCAAACATTTCTCGAACGTGCCCGGCCTCAAACTGGAGGTCTGGGGTTGATCCACTGAGCTCGAGCGGGGCTGGCATCGGATAGGAGGGGTCCGTGAAGGTCAAATGCTTCGAATGTGCTGCGCTGATGGAGGCCGACGACTGTGACGCCGTCGTCCTTGCTTTCGTGGCCCACGGCCAGGCCAGACATTCCTGGTCGTACCCCGAGGAAGCACTTCGGAACTACGCTCGCAACTACGCTGAAGCGCCTGAGCGACTCACTGGGGGCACTGAACGACTGTCCGAGATCGCCGACGTCACGGTGCACCCGATGACTGAGGACCGCGTCGACGACTGGCTCCGGTTCTTTGATCACGATGCGTTCGCTGGCGACCCCGATTGTGCCTCGTGCTACTGCCTTGAACCTCACGTACCGGCGACGCCGGAGCTACCTGAACGCGCATGGCGCGACACACGGGCGGCCGTGGCCAAGCGACTTCACGACCGCACCACCTTCGGGTATCTCGCATACGTCGACGGCCGACCGGTGGGGTGGGTCAACGCCTCATTCCGTTCCGACTACGGCCTCTATCGGCTAGTCGATACCGGCGGGCCTGAGCCGCGGTCCGTGATCGGAGTCTCGTGCTTCGTCATCGCCTCGCCGTTCCGACGGCATGGGGTCGCTTCGGCACTGCTCGACCGCGTGATCGCGGACGCGTCCACGCGCGGAGGGTCCTGGATCGAGGGCTATCCGCTCAACGAACCTAAAGCGAACGATGCGGGTCATTTCCGTGGTCCACGGTCCATGTATGAGACGCGCGGATTCCAGTCGGTCGAGGTGCGGGAAAACTACACGGTGATGCGTCTTGCAGTGGGCAGACATTCGTAAACTTGGCGCGTCTGTTGACAGGGTAGGCCTAACACTGGTGACCACAGGCGGACACGATGGTCCCATCAAGGCCGTTTCGAGGCGACGCTGGCGTAGGTGGGGCTCTTCTTGATCGCTTCGAAGATGAAGTACGAATCACGTTGCGTGACGCGCGTGCCACCAAACACAGCGCTCAGATAGTGTTGCGACGACCACAGAATGGACGAAGGTCTTGTGCTTCACGGGGAGGCTTTTCGATTGCCATCCATTCATGTTCGCCAGTACGCTCGAAGTTCATTTCAACGGTTGGACTAGGGGGATCTGATGGATCGCGATTCGAAGGCCGGTCTTCAGGGGCATGCAGGGACAGGCACGCCGCGGCTCTCTCGTCGCGCGGCGCTCGGCGGCGCCGCCGCTCTCGCGGCTATGGAAGTTACACTTTCTTCTGCGCCGATCGCCGCGGCCGAACCAAAACGAGCAGTCCAGAGCAAGGCGGTTGTGGTTGCCTCGCGGAACAATGCGGTGGTTGCGACGTCGTCCGGAAGCGTTCGCGGTTACACACGCAACGGAATTCATACATTCAAGGGCATCCCTTACTCTCAGCCAACCTCCGGTACGAATCGTTTCATGCCACCTGCGAAGGTGACGCCCTGGACCGGGGTGCGCAGCTCGATGCACTACGGCCCTGTCAGCCCGCAACCCTCGCGTGGCGGCTGGAAGAACGACGAAGAGGCCTTCATGTTTCTGTGGGACGACGGTATCCAGGGGGAGGATTGCCTCCGCGTGAACGTGTGGACCCCTGGATTTGATGCGAGTGCTAAAAGGCCGGTCATGGTGTGGCTGCACGGCGGCGGATTCGTCGCCGGCTCCGGTCAGGAGTTGCGTTCCTACGATGGCGAGAATCTCGCGCGGCGCGGTGACGTCGTGGTTGTGTCGCTGAATCATCGCCTTGGTGCACTAGGTTACCTGGATCTCACGCATATCGGCGGCGATGCATTCACGGCGTCGGGAAACATCGGCATGCTCGATATCGTTGCCGCGCTCGAGTGGGTCCGTGACAACATCGCGGCATTCGGCGGCGATGCCGGGCGGGTAACGATCTTTGGGCAATCGGGCGGCGGCGGAAAAGTCGCCGCGCTCATGGCCATGCCGGCCGCGCGGGGACTGTTTCATCGCGCGATTGTACAGAGTGGCTCGACGATGAGAGTGCGTTCGCCGGATAGCGCTGCAAAGCTCACTGACGAAGTGCTGAAGGAACTCGATCTGGATCGCACACGGCTTACGGAGTTGCAGTACCTGCCTTACTCACAGCTTGTGGCCGCGGGCGCCAAAGTTCTGGCCCGACAGCCACGCGGACTACCCGATTCTCGCCGAATGGCCGAGACGCTGGGCTGGGGTCCTGTGAATGACGGCACAGTCATCCCCCAACACCCATTCGATCCCGTGGCACCCGCCATTTCAGCCGACGTGCCGATGATCGTGGGCACGACTCTCAACGAGTTCGCCCACAACATCAACAATCCCGATGGCGAAGCGATGAGCGAGCAGCAAATGCTCCAACGGGTAAGAGACATCCACGGCGAGCGTGCGGCACAGATCGTTGCTGTCTTCCGCGAGCGTACGCCGGACGCGAAGCCATTCGACATCTGGTCGCATATCGCCTGCGCGCCGATTCGTGCAGATGCCATCGAGCAGTGCACGCGGAAGGCTGCGCAACATGCCGCCCCTGCGTATCTGTATTGGTTCACATGGCAGACACCCGTGCTCGATGGCCGCCCACGGGCGTTTCATTGTGCAGAGCTGCCGTTCGTATTCAACAATGCCGAGCGGTGCGAAACCATGACTGGCGGCGGTCCCGAGGCAATCGAGCTCGCTCACAAGATGAGCGACGCATGGGTGCGATTTGCACGCACTGGAAACCCTAACGGCACCGGCCTGCCAAACTGGCCGGCATTCTCGTCGGAGCGTCTAGCGACTATGCTGTTCGACACTCGCTGCGAAGTCGTGAACGCGCCGGATGCGAAGGAGCAGGCGGCCATCAAGCAGTCGAGCTGATGCGCTGCAGCTGCCGACCGCGAGCGGGCGGTCGCAATGCCGCCCCGATCTGGAATGGCGTAGGGCGGAGGATACTGAACCCGCCCTGCGCCACTTCTCGATACTATTGCGGCTGAAAGTTAACGGTTAACGGTGTCGTGGGTCGGGTCTTATCGCCGTTGGCGCTGACTTGGAACCTCGTCTCGAGAGGATCCGCCATGTCGGTAGTCGTGAACCCGGACCCGCCGGGGTTTCCGGCGCCTGAGCTTATTCCCAACGCGGTGAAGTAGGCGCCCTCGAGGGCACCCGCGCATTGAGTGGCGGTCCCCGAGCCCTGATAGTTAGTTGGATCGGGGAAGAATGAGTTTTTGTTGGCGGGAATCGAATAGGACTGGTTCGCCGGGAGGGGAATTGTCAGGGTATAGGAACTTCCATCGAAACAGCGGACGTCCGCCTGCACGTTCCCGCTCACCAGTGAAACCGTCGCTGCCGGGTGGTCGTCCGCGCGGACCGCCAACTGGTAACCTCCAAGGACGGTGTCGCCAGAATTGATGTGCAGATGCCGACCGCGCTGCAGTGACATTACTACCGTCCCGCCTGTGTTCCAGTCATTCGGGAAATTCGGATAGACAACTTCGCCGGACTCATCACCACCGTGCCTTTCCCGGAGGCCTTCGTGCTGGTGGTGATTTGAGTCATCTCCCCACCACGCGGTCCATCGGCTGTAATCAAGCATCGGAAATGGGTTGACTTCCACATCCGTGTCGACGGTCGCATCGCCGAGCAGGAATTTGTCGAGATAGGCGGCTATCGCCGGGGCCTCGGCGGGCAGTGTTCCACAGTGGGGATGTCCGCCATCGATATAGAAGCCAAACCTGTCTCTTATTCCAAAGGTGTCATAGATCCGCTGCGTTGCTCGGGCCGAGATATAGTTGGATCGATTGGATAGCCAGTAAAAATCGGTGTTGCCGGTTTCCAGCAGGGCCCTGGGCGCTACCATGGCCATCAATTCGTTATGATCCGTCGGGAGTTTGTAACCGTTGTCGCCGGCGAACTGGCGCATTTGCCCGGCGAACCAGTCATAGCTTGTATCGTGTATATCCTCCACCGAACCTTCGGCCTCGATCTCATGCGAGACACGCCAGGATGGTGCGCCACCACCTCCGTTTTCCTGCGCAATTGTGAGGGCAATCCGCTCGTCCAACGCCCCAGCAAAGAGTGCCATTTTCCCAGCATAGGAGCAGCCGGTCACTGCCACGTGTTTCATATCGATCGGTAGCGGGTTGACTGCTTGATGGGTAGCGATCTGCATGCCGTCGATGAGGCGGCTCACTCCCCAGGACCAGGCGGCGTACTGTCCGGAGTTGCTCACATTCCCGTTGCATGTTCCAGCGCAAAGCTCGGGGTAAAGCAAATAGAACGAATCCGCGGAATGGTCAGTGTGTCCAAACGAAAGGGCGGTTACGTTGTTATGGACGAAATCGACTGTGGCGATCGGGCGGCTCGCAACAACGCTGGCTGGGAGACTGCCTGAATTGGCTCCTGATGGGGATGCAAAGAACGTCATGGCGATCAATGCCGGAAACGGGTTGCTGCCCATCCCGGTTGGAATGTAAACGCCTGAAGTCAGAGTGAGCGACTTCCCATTCCTGGTAACAACTACTTTCAGTACACCCTTGGCTGTCGAGCCTGCCGCCGGCGGCGTATACGAAGCAGTAATGGTGCAGTCCGAACAATCAGGCTTTGGGCCAATCTCATAGTTTTCGACTGCAGCTTTGATCTCGTTACGTCGGCGCTCCCAGCTTGCGAAGGAGGTGTCGCGACCGCCTTCATTGAAGAACACAAACGGGTCCGGCAGAGGCCGGATGATCGGGAACTGACCGAAAGCTGGGAAGACAGGCGTTGGGTAGTTCACGCCCGTGTTCTCAACATTGTAGACCAACGGAGCCTTCGGATGATGACACATCCTCGCATCGTCACTTTGCTGGTCTGGAGTGGCTCCGTCGGGGAAGGCGGATGAGTCGCAGTTTTGTTCTTTGGCGGGTGCTGAGCTGAGGAGCAGGACCGCGAGCAACGTGGCGCCAATCCAATAGACTAACGTTTTCATGTCTTTCCCTCCTGGAGTGACTTGGCCTCGAAAGTCTGTACCGGCACGCCAGGGAGGTGAGGTGCCGCTGGCACATCATCTAGTCGCGAACGTGGGTGATAGTGATGGTGGCCGCAGAAGTCATGCTCAGGCCCGGATTGCCGATCCCAACAGCAAGTGCCATGCGCCCCCTCCCTCCGGCATGATCGGCCCCAGAAAAGTCCCGCTTTAGATAGCGCTATCTCTCAAATGGTAGCGATACCATGCACCGACGCTGAATCACTGTCAACTTGCGTCCCGATCTAGAAGGCAATCGATGAAAGCGCGCAGTGCGGGTTGAGAGTCTCGACGATGCGGATGGTAGAGAAACAGCCCTGGAGAGGTCGGGGACCAGTCGGCAAGCACGCGCTTCAGGCGTCCTTTTCCCAGCGCGTCAAGAACTCGATCATCGTCGTAGGCGTAGAGAATGCCCAGACCCTGTAACGCGCCCTCGACGACGACCTCCTGAAGGTTGGAAATGAGAGGACCCTCCACGCTCAACTCGAGCTGCTTGGCCTTTTTCTTGAACTGCCAGCGATAGATGGCGCCACTGCCCGGAAAGCGCCAGTTGATGCAGGCGTGTTGATGGAGCTCGGCCGGAGTCTTTGGCTCTCCGCAACGAGCAATGTAATCCGGTGGAGGTAACCGCCAACATAGACCAATTAAGATTATACGCGATTATCTTATCTCTCAGGCGGGGTAGCTTGGGTTCCGGTCAGCCGCTGTGGAGATCTCCAATGAAGACTGAGCTTCCTGAGCCAATTGCCGCTTACTTCGCCGCGGATCGATTGAATGGTAAAGCCGTGGCGCGGTGCTTTACGGGCGACGCCGTCGTCACAGACGAAGGTCATACGTACACCGGTCTCGCGGCCATCAAGCAGTGGAAGACGGAAGCCTCCACAAAATACAACTACACGGTCGAACCGCTCGCCTCGCAGCAGAAGGACAACACGACGATCGTCACGAGCCGATTGACGGGAAGTTTTCCTGGCAGCCCCCTCACTTTACGGTTCGTCTTCCGTCTGGAGCGCGGCAAGATCTGCTCACTGCAGATCACGCAATGAGCTTCGATCTTCAGCTCACGAACCGGCGATGGCTTGCCGGATCAACATGGAAGCAGATCTCTACCGGCGACAAATCGCTCTTGGGCTCGACGGCGATCCGAGGGCGACCCAAAAGCGAGCAACGCCCCTCCCGATAGTCGACCTACGGGAAGTCACTTCGTGACGCGCGGCATGCTCAGTTGGAAGTGGACGCAGCGCGAGCCGAATGCAGGAACTGGATGCGCCAGCGTTGTCCTTGATAATGCAACACCGCCGATTCGCCAATGGGTCGATGCCATGATTTTGAAGGGCGAAGCGCGCTTTACACCAATGGGTGAATTTGATGACCCATTTGAAGGGCGTCCCTATGCCGAGGCTGCACACCAGGAGACCGAAAAGCAACTGTACGCGACTCGTCGCGCGCACGTTCGGGCACAGGTGACTCACCGAGGCGTCTCCCAAAAATACGCTGAGCGTCAAGCTGCACTGATCACGGCGCAGATGCTTCCGCAGAAGGTACTGCAGGTCGAGGAGGAGATGAGGACAGCGCTCGCACGCGATTGCCAAGTGTTTTGTCTGTCTGCAACGCGCGAATTGCCGATGCAATGGTCTTTGTATGCCGACTGTCATCGCGGTGTGTGCGTGCACTTCAACTCGGCGGTGGAGCCCGTTTCAATTGCACTGCCGGTGACGTACAGCGAGCGTTACCCTTGCTTGCCGGTTCCACGGTTCAAAAACCAGACCGATCTGGAACTGTTAGCGCAACGCGCGTTGGTGAAAGCCAAGTGGTGGGAGCATCAGCAAGAGTTCAGGCTGCTTCGATGGACGTTCCCGGGAATTGTGCCTACGGACCTCGGTATTTCCTGGGTCGGGCAGAACGGCTATCTGCCGTTGGAGGCGATTAGCGGGATAACGCTTGGGGCGCGAGTTTCGGAGGAAAGCAGGACCCACCTATTGGAGTTGTGTCGCGCTCGCAACCCGGCTATCCCCGTCTATCAGGCAACACTTGCCGAACGGGAATTCGCGTTGAAGTTTGAGCGTATCGGTTAGCGGTTGGGATCGTGTCCGGCCTCAAAGTCGAAGTGTGGAGTTGATTGTCGATTTGCTCAGGCGTAAGGCGTGCCTGCCATTGCGGCTTCCAGGCGCCGAGCACGTGGATGAACCGCGAGGGCAAGCTGCAGCAGATCGGACTCAAAGATATCCTCATCATTGCCCCTTACAACGCCCAAGTTTTCGAGTTACAGGAATGTCTCCCGGCTGCTCGCATAGGTACGGTTGACGAGTTTCAAGGGCAGGAAGCAGCGATCGTGATCTATTCGATGACCACCTCGTCGCGGGCGGACGCCCCTCGGAGGATGGAGTTTCTTTATAGTCTCAATCGCCTGAACGTCGCTACTTCGCGTGCAATGTGCTTGTGTGTGCTGGTCGGCTCGCCGCTGCTGTTTGAGCCCGAGTGCCGAACTCCCGAGCAAATGCGTATGGCGAATGCATACTGCCGCTTCCTCGAAATCGCCAAAGTCGTCTAGTCCGGAAGGCGGATAACTTACGGACCCATGCCGTGGTCGAACATCGGTCGCACCTCGGACTCGCCCTCGAATCCGGGCCAGTGCTTTTGGTGCAACTCCATGAACTCGGTTGCAATCCGGACTGCTACGGCTTTCGAGTCCGCATTCAGGATTGCCCAGCCGCCGATGACCTCCTTGCTTTCCGTGAACGGGCCGTCCGTCACGGTGATCCTGCCGCCGGCGAGCCGTACGCGGACACCATCCCCGCTTGGTAGGAGACCGCCAGTGTCGACGAGCGTGCCGTCCTTCAATGATTTTTCGATGAACTTGCCCATCGCCTCCATCAACTCCGACGGTGGAGGGGACTGGCGATACGACTCGGGATGGCGAATGAATGTCAGGTATTTCATGGCTCTTCCATTAGGGCTCCAATCCAGGACGAACGAGCCGTCGCTGGATCGACAACGCCAGAGCAAGAGCAGCTGAATGTTGTCGAGGGACAGCGAGCAAGTGCGGCGAATTTAAGAGGAAAGGGCGGTTTGCGGGCGTTTTATAGATTTCGCGGCCGGTTTCTAGAGGTAGCATTGGGTAGGCTCCGGCGGCCCAAAAAGATATCTTAAGCTGAACCTTTACTGTGCGTGTGATTTATAGAATCATGCATCGAATGCGGGTATTATATAGAATTCGCGGCTATCTTATAGATGGAAGGGGAGACTGGTGGAACGGGTCGGATATGCCCGCCTGATCGACCGCTACGCCCTGCCTGCACGGCCGCTGGTGGCGGTTAGCGTCGTCAGCTCCGCCATCAGAGGCCGGCAAGTCCGCGACCTCGGAATGGAGATCCTCCACCAATTTCAATCGACCTACCGTCCGGACGACTCCCTGATTGGCGATCTGCAATTTGCCCTTCGCTACGAAGGGCTGAGTCTAGAGGTGCTATTCCACCTCTTCACAGCCATCGGGGCCGAACCGATTCGGTTGCTGTACACCGGCCAACCACAATCCGCCGTGACACGTCGATTGGCCTACTTATGTGAGTGGCTGACAGGCACGCAACTCGATGTGCCGGCCACCTCGAAAAAGGCAGCCTACGTTCCCGTGCTCGATGAGGCGCTACAGTTTGCACTGGCGGCATCGGCGGGCAAACGCGACGCCAAGTATCGAGTAACGGATAACCTGCCCGGCAATCGCAACTTCTGTCCCCTCGTCACCAAGACTCCTTACCTGTTGGGAATGGTCGGTAAAGGACTGAAGAAGCGCACCGTCGATGCGCTGGCGCAATACGACCCAGGTGTGTTGCGGAGGGCTGCGGCGTTTCTCTATCTGAAAGAGACGCACTCGTCTTTCGAGGTGGAGCGTGAGAAACCAAGCCCGGACAAGGCGCATCGCTTCGCCGACCTTCTACAGGACGCCGAGCTCGGAAAGCCCTTATCAGAGAATCGTTTTGTCGAGCTGCAAAACGCGGTGTTGGATCCACGCTTTCGCGAAGTTTCATACCGGAATCAGCAGAATTGGCTCGGCGATGATCTGGGATACCGCCAGCGCATCGATTTCGTGCCTCCGCGACCGCAGGACGTGCGTTCGCTCATGGAGGGCCTCGTCGAGCTCTCGGAGCGGCTACGAGCAGCTCCGGATGCAATCGATCCGGTCATCTCGGCGGCGGCGCTATCGTTCGGGTTCGTGTTCATTCATCCGTTTATGGACGGAAATGGCCGCTTGCATCGATATTTGATCCACGAAGCGCTTTCAACGGCGGGTTTCACACCCAAGGGAATTATTTTGCCGGTATCTGCGGTCATTGTTGCAAACCTCGACCGTTACCGATCGGCACTGGAGACGTTCTCACGTCCTATGCGCGATCGGACGATCTACAATCCGGACGTTCCAACGGTGCCGGCGACTGGAAACGATGCGGTGTACTTTCGCTATTTCGATGCGACGGAGCAGGCGAGTTTTTTGTTCTATGCGCTCGAGCGTACGGTTGAAGAGGATCTGCCGGCTGAGATTGCCTTCTTGATGGGATTCGATCGGGCGCGTCGGGAGTTGAATGGCTTGGCGGATTGGCCGTCGCATTCGCTGGAGAATTTCATTCGGATCGTGCATCAAAATGGGGGCCGGATGTCGAGGACGAAGCGGCGCTCGCAGTTTGGTTGGATGCGGGACGAGGAGGTGACGCGGTTCGAGCAGATCGTGGCGGAGAGTTTCAATGAGAGGCGGGCAGACGATGACGCTGCGGACCTGGACTGACTTCAATAATGGCCAGTTGGCCGATAGCGACGCATCGAGCCAGGCCTCCGTGGAATTCACTGGCCACACGGCTTAAAGCACAGGACGAACCCGCACGACGAGCTCCCGCAAGAAGGCTTCTGGTCGATTCATCACTACGAAGTGGTGGCAACCCTCAAAGCGGACAAATTCTTTATGCGGGGCGACAATTCTGGCGAAGTAAAGCTCAGCCAACTCGATCGGCGTCTGCTGATCACAAGTACCTTCGAAGAAGAAGATGGGTAGTTCGAATCTGAGGCCCAGAGTCGTCAGATCGATCGCTTGCAGCTCTTCATAGAGTTCCTTGCGGGAGAAATCCGCGCCCTCGAGCATCGTGGGGACTTCATCGGACGTGAAGTCTGCCGCTATCGGCCTAGGGCGTGGTTCAACCGAGTCCCCGGTACCTTCTGCGAGGCGATCGGCCCACTCGCGGAGAGTCTTCAACGAACTCCAGTCCGAGAACGGAGGTGGCCCAATGGCGCGTAGAGCCCCGATGGCCTCCTGGTTTCCGACGCGTTCGGCCTGCTCGAGTTGTCGCCGATAGTTGATCTCTTCGTTGAGTTTCATGTTGACGAGCTGTCCGGTACCCACGAAGGCCGAGAACAGCTCAGGACGCCGCTTGAGCATGTGCACGCCCAAAGCCGACCCCCATGAGTGGCCGACGAGAAGAATCTTCGGTTTGCGAAGAATGCCAGTCAGGAGTTCAGCGACCTCAACTCCGTCCTGGACCATGCGATCGATCGTAAGTCGGCCGCATCCAGCTGCACGGTTCTTACCAAACGTGCGACCAGCGCCGCGCTGGTCCCAATGAACGACGGTGAAGTGCTCCTCCCATGGCTTCCACGCTGCGGCGGCGGGCACCGAAGTGCCACCTGGTCCACCATGCAGATATAACAATATCGGATTATCCGGCTTGCTTTCACCGAACTGAATCCATTGCTCTATGCCTCCGATCGACACGTACACAGAACCGCCTTTCCGCCGTTTGATGTTCCGCCGCGATCTGGCGCGTCAATCGCCGTTCACTTGCCGTTGGGATCCTTACGGTCGGTCGAATTGCCTACTCGTTTGGGCTGTCTTGACTTGCGCCTTGGCTCCATCGGTACGTCGGCGGCGATCGGCACGGCCGCGCCTTCCAGCTTCCTGCACACTTCGAACTCGAAGAAGTCGGATAGTTGCGGCTTGGCAGGATATTTGAGCCCTGCAAATGCCGCCGATTCTCTCATCTCAGTGCTCATGCCCAGATTCTTTGCGGCCTCGATGATTTCCTCATCTGAGGCGTCGATCAGCTCTTCTCCCAAAGCCTCCAGGATGCGGGTGAGCGCCACATAGGGCGATGCCCCCTTTACCTTGGTTCGCATGTCAGCCCCTCTCGGAGTAAGACGCGACGCATGCGCCTTCGCGCCGAGTCGTAGTTGGTTTTGGAGACTCCAATGGCGCTACGGATCTGTTCGGCTGAGAGGCCCTCGCCCAGGCCTGTGATGATCTTCAACGCCAGGGGATCGTCGGCGAAAAGTCGCTCGATGGCGGCGAGCTGCTGCCCAGCGCTCAGCGAGCGCTCCGGTCCTGGCGCCGGATCGGGTAAGTCAAACGCGCCGGACCCAATGTCGGCGTGATCGATCCGCAACGTGTCGGGGCGACCTGATCCGCGAAGCGCTCGACGCCAATGCTCGGCTTTCAAGCTCCGCATAATCCCAGCAAGGAATGACACCGTCTTTACGCCTTCAGGGCGCCGGCGTGAACCTACAAGAACACGCGTAAGCGCTTCCTGAAGCAAATCATCCCACGCCATATCCGGTGGCAGTCCCCGCGCGTACAGCCGTGCGACGGTCTTGAGACGCAGCAGATCCATCTCGCTGACGAGATTCAGCGCGAGCGCCGTCTCAGCCGGTCTCAGGATTTTTGTATCGACGAGCGGTGGTATTTCGCGCATGTGCCGGGCATTCCTCCCACCAATATGCGCACCCGAAAGGCCCTCTCGGACAGCGACCAACAGATATTTTCCGGCCGCGCTGTCGATCCGGGGCTTGAATTGCCCCTGTGCACCGCTGAGGCGACTCGGCGAGTCCGGCCATGTTTGGCGCGCGAGGCTCTCGCGCCGGACGCGATTCTGCTGTACGTGGCCGCCGGTGGATTTGAGGCGGACTTCGTCAAGCATGCGCGGAGGGCCGGTCCGGGGGTCGTGGCCTGGGGTCTGGAGGATTTGTACGCAGGTTCGTAGCTACGGACCCGAGGTCGACGGCTAAGTCTCCTTCGGACCCAGGTGACGCTTGCCGACGGACTGCGTGCCATCCGATCGCGGGCTGCTTCGCAGTGTCCTGTGGGCGTGCATCATTGGGCCGCCTTACCTTCTGGATTCAAGGTATCCGACGACGAAGTAAACACCGCTGAGCGCGGCCCCAGTCACGCAAACCACCAGAATGATAATGTCCCCGGCACTCATACCCGCCCCTTCAGATCCCAAATTGGAAGAACGTCCGTACCGCGAATAGTTGGGGGTGCCTGCTCTACCCGCAATCAATCAAGCGACGAGTGCGGGCGCCTGATTTTGGGGTATTGCACTCGAGGCCTGTCTGTGATTACGCCCCCCGGTGGTGGCAATGTCAGAAACTTGAGAACCCTCCATAGATCTTTGATCACGTGATCGTGATCGTGGTCGATCGAGATGCGATGATGTGCATCCACTGGTTCGAGCAGATCGTGGCGGAGAGTTTCGATGAGACGCGGGCAGACGATGACGCTGCCGACCTGGGCTGACTTCAACGATGGCCAGTTGGCCGATAGCGACGCATCGAGCCAGACTTCCTTGGAATTCAGTGGCCCTGTGTGGAATGGTCGGCAATGATTCACGAGCGCGGCTGGGAGTGCTTCGCTACTTATCATGACGAATTGGCTGCCGGCGTCGTCGCGGAGTACTTGCGCCGTGCGGCATAGACCGCATCTTTCGCATGAGGCTCTACGGTGAGCAGCGCCGCCCACCGTTGTCGAACCGGCCCTCGTCGCTCTCGATGAGCCCGTTGCGCACGGTGAAGAAGTTCATGATCGGCAGGTCGAACGCGAAGCCCGGCTGCTTGTTCTGGACGTTGAGCCGCACGGCGACACGGTCGCCTTGCACGACATACTCGTGTACCTCCACGCCGATGTTAGGAAATGCGTCGAACAGTGCCTTATAGGTGCGTCGCACGTCCTCGCGTCCATGCCGCGGCTGGCAGAAGTCCGATGCGGTGATCTGCGCCTCGGGCGAATAGAGATTGACGATTTCGTCGAGGGTGTGTCGATTGACGGCCGCGAATTTGGCCTCGATCACCGATTGGGGCGAGGGAGAGGGCTTCGATGGCGCAACAGCGGTACAGCCCGATATCAGCGCGACGGCCACGATCGACGACGGTACGACGGATTTCACTTGGCATCCTTATGTGGTTATCGCAGGCGCAGGAGCGCCTGGCGATCGGCCGGCTGCATCGAAGAATGCGTGCCCACCGCTGACCGTGAGTGTAGCGGCCGCTTGCCCGATTTTTGGACGGCTCAGCCCGTGTAACTGTCGTTCAGCCGCATCGCTCAGCGTTTGGCGAGGATGGGATCGACTGTTGCTTCGGAGGAAGCTCTGCATTCGGCAACGCCCAAGGTACACACAACGTCAAGGGCGAGCCACTCGGGGCCGAACGGAGCGGGCGTGCGTGGGGTCGAAACTAACTCCCGATGTCGAGACGTAAGATAGGACTTATGCTCGCCTTGCTCCGCCGCAGGGGTGACTTAGGCAATCAACGACTGGATCCGTCGGGCGTCCTCTGGCGTTGCTGGGTTGTAGACGACCATGCTGAGGTCCGTTCGACCATCGACCGCGAACGCGGAATATTCGAAGGCGAGCGGACCCAAGACCGGGTGCCGTATGTGCTTGACCTTCTCGCCATGAGCGCCGCGAACCTCGTTGTCGCGCCACATCGCCTTGAACTCGGGACTGAGCCGGCAGAGTTCATCAACGAGAGGTTCCACTTCCGCCGCGGCTCCGGCGCGGGCCGCTTCCACCCTGAACGAGCCCAACACGTACCGCGCCACACTTTCCCAGTCGTATTGAACAGCGCGAGCGCGCGGATCGAGAAAGATGAAGCGAAGGATATTTCGCCGCTCCGGTGGCAGCGATCCATAGTCCACCAGCATTACAGTCGCCGCCCGGTTCCAGGCGACGACGTCCCATGTCGCGATCCTGATCAACGCGGGGCTCGGGTCTAACGCATCGAGAACGCGCTGCAGCCGGGGCGTGACGCCCTCGTTCCTTTGATACCGCACTTCGGGCGGGCGTCCGAGGCCGAGCAGGAAAAGATGCTCGCGCTCGACATCCGTCAGCATCAAGGCGCGGGCGATCCTGTCGAGCACGTCAGCGGATGGCGCACCGCCACGTCCTTGCTCGAGCCACGCGTACCAAGTCGGACTGATGTTCGCGCGCTGCGCTACCTCCTCGCGGCGCAGGCCGAGGGTACGGCGACGCTCCGATGGAAAGCCGAGAGCGGTCGGATCGAGCTTCGCCCGACGGCCCCGGAGATAGGTGCCGAGTGGGTTTTCTGTCGGCTGACGCTCGCTCATCCTGTTAGTCATCTTACTATGATGAGGTCACTACTTTACCAGAATACAGTTCAGGCGGAGAGTTGTGTCGAAGGAAACCTGGAGACTTTGCCCATGCGTGTGTTTGTCACCGCGCCAGCGGATTCATCGGCTCGGCCGTCGTCAAGGAGTTGATCGCGGCGGGCCACCAGGTGCTCGGCCTCTGTCGTTCAAACGACAAGGCGGCCGCCCTGGCGGCCACGGGCGCCGAGGTTTATCGCGGGTCGATAGAGGATGAGGACATCCTCAAGAAGGGGGCGGCGCAAGCGGACGGCGTTATCCACCTGGCCTTCAACCATGACTTCTCGAAATTCGTGGCGAACTGTGAGGACGATCGCCGTGTGATCAAAGCGCTCGGATCGGTTCTCGCCGGCTCCGGCCGGCCCCTGATCGTGACCTCCGGGACCCCGTTAGCCAACACCGTACCCGGTCAACCGGCCAAGGAAGACAATCCGATCGTCGGGTCCGATGTGGATCCTCGCGCAGCCTCGGAGGAGGCGGCTGCTTCCGTTGCTGCGTACGGAGTCAATGTCTCGGTGGTTCGACTCCCGCAGGTTCACGACCCGGTCAAGCAGGGTCTCATCACCCCTGTGATCGAGATGTATCGCACGAAAGCCGCGTGCGTGTATGTTGGAGACGGACTCAATCGCTGGCCATCGGCGTACTTTCTCGATGTAGCCCGCCTCTACAGGCTGGCGATCGAAAAGGCTGAGCCGAACGCAAAGTATCACGCGGTCGCGGAAGAGGGGATACCGATGCGCGATATTGCGGAAGCCATTGGTCGACGCCTGAAGCTGCCGGTCAGATCCATTTCGCCGGAAGAGGTCCAGGCCTGGTTCGGCTGGCTCGCAATGTTTGCCGGCCGCGACATGCCCGCCTCCAGCGCGCAAACGCGGAAGAAACTGGGATGGGAGCCGGTCGGGCCCGGGTTGATCGCCGACCTCGAGCAACTGCGTTTCCCTGAAACATCTTCGCGCAGGATGTCGTGATTTCCTGCTCGGAGGGTGAATGGATGGAGCCGCTGGACAGATCAGTTCGCCCGCCATGCTGACCACCGTGCGCCACGTGGGCTCCTCACGGAGCTAAGCGCATCAGTAGCGATTGCGGGCACGATAGCCTGTCACGGAACCCGGCAGGCACTCTCGTGCGCCAAGAACTGTTTTGCCAAAGGTGGAGGCTCCGGCGCGGGGGCGCCTTTCTTGTCCGCCTCGTCGGCCAGCGCACCGTAGTCTTTCAAGGCGATTGACAGCGTGAAGAACTCGGAATCCGGAATCTTCGCGACTACCCCGAACATACAGCGGCAATATGTTGGACTATCGCGGCGAGTTTTTGCGAAGCGCTCGGCGCAGCCATCTGCGTAGTTCGCGCGGAACTGCTCCGCGCCACATTTTCCAACGACTTCCGCCAGGTAGCGCGCCGGCACATCGCCGTTCTCCGAGACCTTCGCCGCGAGTTGCTTCGGTGATAGGCTCGATCGAAAGACCTTCATTTGAGCAGGCACGCACACGCACATCATGTGGCGGACGCCTTCCCTTGCATCCAAGATCTCACGGCTCGCTTCCCTCCCGGCTTCGGCAACTTGCTGCTGAGCCTTCGAGCACTTCGCATCCCCGAGGGTTGCAAGTGCGTCAAGCACTTGCTCGACCGACCGCTCATCCGTAGCGGACGCGGGGGATAGCCACGTCGCAGTGACGATTGCGAGTACAACGGCGATGAATGTTTTCATAGTGACTCCTGATGTCCATACCAGAGGGAACAATCAGGCGCTTCAGTGCGCCCCGCGGACTCGCGCTGACATCATGTACCGAAAGATCATCGCCGCATCGGGACTCGGCAGTGACCGGAGGCCGCGCATGATCTTCTGATAAGTGGTGCATTGCTCTTGCTCGGAAAGACTTCGGAATCTCCCCGGATCCTGGAGAAAGTGAGTAGGGTCGGTGTCCCGCTGAACCGTGCCTCCCCTTCGGTAGCCTTTCCGCATGCAATGCAACTCATCCTCATGTGCCCCCAATGCCGCTGGACTTGAAGATGCTCAGTTGCCCTTTCGGTTCCTGCATGAAGATCGACTGGTCACCTCCCAAATCGTCCCTGCCGCGCCGGCGAGAGTCACGACCAGCGCTGCAACCGTGATGCTTCCAAGCCGGTCGGGAATTGAGAAGAACAGAAAGAGCGCCAGCGCGAATGCCGGAGCGAAGCACACCACAAATCGCCAGTGCGCCACGATGTCCGCAACGGCCAAGAGTCCGGCAAGGATGTCGACTACCACGACTGCATCTCCTACGAGCGGAGGGGACGACCCCAAGCGGACGCCCGAAGGCCGGCAGTATGGCGGAATCTTAGACTTGGTGGTGGTCGGGTGATGCGCTACGCGCTGTTCCTGCGATTCCCATCCGTGTTCGCGTCAGGTAGAGGATCCACGAACGGTCTTGACTTTCGGGTGCCCGGACGCGACTCGCCTGTTTCGTTGCAGCGGCAGCTCCAGGATTATCTCGTGCCCGGTGGCGCGTACTACGACAGTGAGAAATGTTTTTCACAGACCGCACCCGGAGGTGCCTGGGACTACAGCAACATCGGTTTCGGTTTGCTCGGCTACCTCGCGAGCCGGATTGCTGGGGAAGACCTACGGGAAAAGACCCGGAGGGAGATTTTTCTACCGCTCGGCATGAAGCACACAACCTGGAGAATCGCCGATACTCCCGTCGCACTGCGGGGCTGAGACGTTGAATCATGCAGGCGGAGATACGGGGGTCTTCACCTTCGTCTTCATTGATCCCCGCACGCGCCGCGGTGTCACAATTTTCACGAATTCCACGGCAACGCGGGCCGGCAAGGACGCGGTCAAAGCTATCGCCGGCAAGCTGCTCGGCGCGTGCCGGGAAACTCATTTCCTCAGCGGTTGAGGTCGTACACGCGCCACCCCAGGCGAATTTTAGTGGCACCGAGTTGCGCGGCCTGAAATTCAGCCGAGCTGCGGAGCCAGTTCTGAACCCATTCACACAGCGGCATCTGTCTGCCCTCCAGAACTCCAGCGGCACAGATCTCTTGCCATTGCGTCTTGGAGGGCAATACGAAGTCCTGCCCGTGGAGCAACTCGTGGTGATAGTCGCTGCCAACGCGTTCCATCGAGTTCATCCCTGTCCTCGGCAAGGCCGCCGCCTTGATGCGGCAATTTCCTGCGCGCCGCGTCCGCCGCGTCCGCCGAGGCCGTCGACCTGGCACTCGGGGTCAGGTCACTTGAGGCGCATCGGCGAGCGGCAGCGCCTTGCCGTCGATGATCGTGATGTCGAGCGCGAGCGCGTCGAGGCCTTCCACGCAACCGAGGTTGACGCGGTAACGGTCCTTGCCATCCTCGCCAGCAACGGCACCGTACGTAGAGATGCCGCAGGTCTTGCAGAAATAGTGGCGCATGACTTTATCGTTCCAGAGGTACACGCTCAGATCGCGCTCATCGGCGTGCGGCGTGAAGTCCGCGTCCGGAATGTAGATCGACGACAGCACGGCACCTCTACGGACACACAGCGAGCAGTTACAGCGTTTGCCGGCCGTGATCTCGGGGCTGCGGAAGGAAAAGCGCACGCGTCCGCAATGGCAGCGAGCGTGGTACTCCATGGTCTGACCTCCTAGTCTCGTGGGCGCGATCTTTCTGCGGCTTCGATAGTTGAAGCCGCAAATAAGCAAGCGACGCTTGAGTAACGTCTAAACAGGTCTCTGGATACGGTGAGCGCGTCTCCGTCCTTGTATAGTAACCAAGGGCGCAAGGATAGGAGCCTGGAGTTTGCAAGGTTTGCGCGATGGACGATTGCGTTACGAGGCGACCGCTGCCGCGTCCGCCGCAGGATATTCGAACGCGAACAGATCGCCGGGCTGGCGATCGAGCACCTTCCAACGATGCAACTCTCCAGACTCGAGGTAGCCACGAACAACGAGGACCGATGCACGGGTCTTTTCCACGTACGACTCGGGACGCGCCGCACACCCGGCCAGTAAGCAGCATAGAAGCCAGCACGGGGCAGGACGCGATAGTCCAGGTTCGGTCATCGCAACCACTCTCCCTTTCATGCGCAGACGCTCTCGCTCGCCGGACCAGAATACGATGGGCGAATCAGAGCGGCGGGTTGTGAACGTCCGCTTTGGCCAGCGACCTCCGCTCGGCGCACCTCCGTTCAACCAGCGACTTTGGTCTGTTCCTGCGGTGTCGGTCTGTGTGCGGGTGAGGTGAATACGAGAAGAGCCTTGGGAATGGTGAGATAGTAGAAGGCAGAACCGAGCGATAGGAACCGCCTCGATGAATGGCCGAATACTTGCGTTGCGTGTTACAGCCCTTGATTTCGCCCTGGCCATTTCGATCAAGGCGCTCTTGATCGTTGCATCGCTTGTCCTACTCGCGCGCGTCTTCTGGAAGCGTGACTCAGGGGTGGTATTCTCGACCATAGCGCTCCTGCTGTATTCGGCAGTCAGTTCCGCTGGTTGCATCAAGCCCGAGTGGCCGGATCCGATATCTCTCAAGGATTTGGCTGATGCAAACCAGATGCTCGTTCGGCACACATTTCCGTTTCAGTCCGGCGTGTATGAATTCATTGCCTGTCAGAGGAGCTCTCTGGAGAAACGTGCGGGTGGGCTTGCGCCCGCGGACGTGCGACAGCTCATTCTGCGAGATCGTGCGGCCGAAGACCGCGCTTTCGCCGAGCTCGAGTCTATCGATCAGTGCTTCAGAATTTCGAAGCGGGAATCAGATCCAGCGATCGTGCGCGCGGAATGTGAACGCGTCATCGAGTGGGCGCTCCGAGACCGGCGCCAGCATGAGGTGCCACAGGATACGCAGATAACAAGCAAGCAGCGCAGCGAGTATGGAGGTGCCTGGAGTTATCGAACGTTGGATCTTGGGCGTCCGGGCATGTGCATGGATGGCCCGTGCGATCAGATGCTCGGTGTGGAAGTAACCAACATGACACCAGTGGTGCTGACGTGCGAAGTGGTGATGACGGTGTTTAGTCAGCAAGGAACGGTGTTTAGTCAGCAAGAAGGCACACTGCAAAATGAACAGGTGATCACGTTGAATCCCGGTGACTCACTTCCGGCGGCGCGGGTCACGACGTACTCTTCTGCGGAGGACATGGAGCCTGTAGTGAGGTGTGCTCCCGCAACATCACTTCCGCCACCGCCGCGCGTACCGGCCGAGTGCGTCGTGAACTGGTTACCTCGTCAGTTCGACTTTCCGAGGGGCCTGAAAAGTTCCGCATGGGAGAGCGGCACTGCGTTGGTGGAGTTCGCTGGACCGGAGGAGTATAGCCCGCCTGAGGCTATCAGCATCGTGCACGCCGACTCTCCGCTAATCGGTCAAAGTGCGCAGGCGCTGATCACGAAGCTGAGCGTTTCCACGAACTGCGCCCGTCAACGTTTTCGTATTCGCGTGGAATACCGTCCCTTCCCCTGCTACGTATGTGTGTACCGTTCTGGAGTAGTGACGTTGTATCGAGATGGTTGAAGCGCGGCGGCGTTTTACCACTGCAGTTTTGCCAGTACTGAACCAACGAGACGACTGCAGGACGTGAGGACATGCAGATCAACTCGCGGATCCGCTACGCACTGTTCCTGCACTGTTCGTCCGTGTTCGCGTGAGGTGACGTAGAACGGCGGCATTCGGTCAGGATGATCCGCCGTCATTGAAACAGGATCGGCAGATTGCGCACCACGCTGAGCTGCGCAAGGTCTCTTAGCCGCGCAATCAGCGGCTGACCATTTACGTCAAAGAAACAATCCGCCAGTGTCTTCTGGCTCATACCGTGTGTTCTGGCGACGTTCTGTTTCCAGTCCGAGTTGAATGCGATGGGTGGGGCTTCCGACCACGACGCCATCGATTTCGGTCGGCGGGTTGCAGGGAATTTCGACGAGGCCGTTCGCTCTGTTCCTGCGGTTCGCGTACGCGTCCGGGTGAGGTAGTCTCGCGTCTAGCAAGAAGACGGGCTCGGGATCCCAAGGACATCATGATTAAGTGGACGTGCATCATCATTTCCTGCTGCGGGCTTGGCAACGATTCCGCCACGGGGCAAACGGCGGTGGCAGCGCTCAGGAGCCAGGGGATCTACCGCCTTCCGTACGATGATGGCACTACCGTCAAGGTCTTCGACGATTTCACGAGCCATCGGCCACAGGGTCGAATCGACTTTTTCGCCATTGAAGGACAACGGCCGCATCGAGTCGTGGCAGCGGCAGCCGGACGCGTGATGGCGATTCAAGATACGTTTAGCCAGCAGCAGAGCGGTCGAGCGGCGGCGGAATGCCGCAACAACTATGTGTGGATTGAGCACGCGAATGGCGAATGGACCAACTATTCGCACCTCGCACAAGGCTCGGTGAGCGGCCTCGCGAAGCTGAAAGTCGGCGATTTCGTGGCAGCCGGTGCTTTCATTGGTAATGAGGCGGCAGTCGGCTGCGCCATGCTCGATCACGTACATTTCGAAGTTGCCGTTCCGGACCGGAGAACGCCGATCGACAGCGGCGGCTTTCTGCTGGACAACGAGAGCGGCAAGCGCGAGAGGAGTCCGCAGTTCTGCAATGTGCCCGGTGGTACGGTGGTGAAGGACGCTACGTATCGCGCGGCAGCCTGTTGAAACGAGTGGGAGGAGGTGGATTTGTGCTCCTCCTGCGTTCCTGTCGGGTGCGGATTGGTTAATTCTGAATAGCCCGGCGCAGCGTAACTGAGTGGAGTTCAGCATCGAACCATCTGTACCCACTGCTCGACTACCGGCCGCGCAAGGATGAAGCACTGGAACGGGGCTATATGAAGGGGCGCTACGGGGCGGTCCCCATGGTTGGAAAGCTCAGCGGTTAGCGCGTGCCCCGTCGTCACATCTCCAAAGTACGCAGCAAGTCTGCGTTCCAGCGACGCCCCGGCCAACGCGAGCCGCGTTCGATTACGCTGATTGTGTGCGAGGGTGAGACGGAGCGAGGGTACTTTGAAGCGGCACGCATACACTTCCAGCTGACCACGGCCGAGGTGGTGGTCGCGGACAACACGAAGGGGGCCGCTCCCATCAGTGTCGTCGAGTGCGCCGAAGAGAGGGCGGCGGAGCAGGGCGGCTACGACACGATCTTCTGCGTGTTCGATCGCGATGGCCACGAGAGCTTTGATCGAGCGCGCGGAAAGATTCGGGGCCTCTTGCCAGCAAACAAATGATGTTAGATTTCTGTGGTCGGTAGCAGAGTGGCGCAGTAGCAGCGCGCTAGGCTCATAACCTAGAGGTCGGTGGTGCGAATCCATCCTCTGCTTCCAAGCTTGTATGGTCTCTGTGCAAGGATGAAGCGGTGGACCAGTTTTTCTCGTGGATTTGTGAGTGACCCTGCAGTCGCGTGATGAATGTCCCAATGATCGATAGCC
>Ga0307511_10000269_pt1 | contig 54080 bp, 51 predicted proteins | sample 13_EM_MG_FD_200266 | JGI IMG/M metagenome (GOLD analysis project Ga0307511, IMG submission 200266) | Populus trichocarpa ectomycorrhiza microbial communities from riparian zone in the Pacific Northwest, United States - 13_EM | ecosystem: Host-associated > Plants > Roots > Unclassified | place... | reverse complement strand
TAAACACACCCTCGCCGAGCCGTGCGCCGGCGCGCCGGCGATCGGCTCCACCGGATCGGTGAGCGATGCCATTGGCCGCACCATGTCGGCGCTGCGCGCCTTCGCCGCCTACAAGGGTCCCTTGCAGCCGCACTTCGCCTATGGCGAACTGAGCAAGGAAGAGTATGCGGCTGCGCATGTGCTGCACATCCAGAATCACATGCAGGAAATCCGCGCGTAGTTGCGTGGGTAGATGCGCTGTAGAAGCGCACCGCCCGGAGCTGGCCCTAAAAGCGTCAACCAACAGGCCTTCAACCGCCCGCCGCCGCCTCCAGCAGCCATTTCTGGAATCGCTGCAGAACGGCCAGTTCCGACTTCCACGCGGGATAGCGCAGGAAGTAGGCTCTGGGCGACTCCCAGGAGACGCCGGACAATTCGACGATCTGCCCGGACCGCAAGGCGCCCCTGGCCATGTACTCGGGCAGCAAGGCGACGCCGAGGCCGGCGATCACCCCATTGAGCGCCATCGACAGCAGATCGTATTGCGGCCCCGCGAGGAGGCGCTCCTCCATCCCCTGCGCCAGACCGGCCTCCCGCAGCCAGCCGGGCCACGCCTGGGGCACCGTGGCGTGGCGGATCAGCGCTTGCGAGCGAAGAAATTTCAGCAGGTCCTGGCGCTTGCCGAACACGGGCCCGCGCGGGTTCGCGCGCTTTTTCAGCAGCACCGACGCGGCATAGGGCTTCAGTATCAGCGCATGCACCTTGACCGCCGCCAGGCCCTCTTGCGGGCCATCGCAATACTCGATGGAGGCGGTCTGCGAAGTGGCGGAAAAGTCCACCGGCCCGATTTGCGTGGAGAGATTGAGCGTCACATCGGGATGCGCCGCGACAAAGCCGCTGAGCCGGGGCACCAGCCAGTAGCTGGCGAAGCTGGAGGCCACGGAAAGATTGAATGGCCCGCCCTGTCCCTTATGGGTGATCAGGTCCGTGGTGGCGCGCTCGATCTGGCGCAGGGCGGTGGAGGTTTCGGTCCAGTACACCCGGCCGGCGGCCGTCAGTTGCAGCCCGTCTCGATGGCGGATGAACAGGGCGGTGCCCAGTTGCGCTTCCAGGCCGGCCACCTGCTGGCTGACGGCGCTCTGGGTCAGATGCACTTCGCGCGCGGCCCGCGTGAAGCTGAGCAGCCGGGCGGTGGCATCGAAACAGCGCAGCGCGGACAGGGAAGGCGTCATGGGCGTGCATAAGCTGGGTTAATGAACATAGTAGAACAAAACGTTTGCGGACTGCAATCGCGCCCCGTAGCCTAGTCTCATGCAAATGTGATCAAGGTGGCGAGGGTGAACAATTTCCATGCAATCGGGCGCGGCCGCGGAATTCTCCTGTCCGCGCTCATCATTAATTTTTCTTATTTCTGGATGCAGCCCGCGCAGGCCCAGGCAAACTACCCGTACAAGCCGGTCCGCCTCATCGTGCCTTCCGCCGCGGGAGGTTCGCCCGACGTGATCTGCCGGCTTGCCGCCAACGAACTGGCGCAAGCGCTCGGCCAGCCGATCGTGGTCGACAACAAGCCGGGCGCGGGCGGCGCCATCGCCATGCAGGAACTCGCGGCAGCCCCGCCCGACGGCTACACCATCGGCTACGGCAATGTGGTGACGCTGGCCATCAACAAGTCGCTCTATGCCAAGCTGGCCTACGACCCGGACGCCTTCACCGGCATCGCGGTGCTCGGTTCGGTGCAGAACGCCCTGGTCTTGCGCAATGGCCTGCCCATCAAGAACGTGCAGGAACTGATCGCCCATGCCAGGGCCCACCCCGGCAAGCTCTCCATGGGGTCGGCCGGCAACGGGACGACCGGCCACCTGGGCGGCGAGTTGTTCAAGGCGATGACCGGCACCGACATCACGCACGTGCCCTATCGCGGCAGCCCGATGGCGATCCAGGACCTGATCGGCGGCCAGATCGACCTGATGTTCGACAATCTTTCTTCCATCGGGCCGCACATCAGGTCGGGCCGCGTCCGTGCGCTGGGCCTCAGCGGCAGCCGTCGCTCGGCCCTCTTCCCCCAGGTGCCGACGATCCAGGAAGCCGGCGTGAAAGGATATGAGACCACCGCCTGGGGCGGCATCATCGGCCCCAAGGGCATGCCGAACAACGTGGTCGACCGGCTCAACGCGGAGATCAACCGCCTGCTGGCCCTGCCCGCGGTGCGCGAGAAATACGATCAGCTGTCCTTCGAGACCATGCAGTCCACGCCCAGTCTGCTGATGACCATGGCGACGGTGGAAAGGCCGCGCTGGGCCGAGGTGATCAGGCGCTCCGGCGCGAAGATCGACTGAGGCGGACGCATGATGTTGAAGAGCGAAGGCGGCAAGCGATTAGAATCATGTCTCCTCGATGGCCTGCCCTGAAAGTCCGGAAATATGTCTGAACATTACGACCTGATCATCCGCAACGGTACCCTGATCGACGGCATCCGCACGCCGCGCCATACCGGCGATCTCGCCGTCAAGGGCGGCCGCATCGCCAGGCTCGGCCAGCTCGGCGATGCAAAAGCCGACAGCGAAATCGACGCGAGCGGCAAGATCGTCGCCCCGGGCTTCATCGACTCGCACACCCACGACGACCGCATGCTCTCCTCCGGCCCGGCGATGACCCCGAAGGTCAGCCAGGGCGTGACCACGGTGATCGCCGGCAATTGCGGCATCAGCCTGGCGCCGCTGATGAACAGCAACCCGCCCTCGCCGCTGGACCTGATCGACGACGGCGACGCCTACCGCTTCCGCAGTTTCGCCGAGTTCATGGAGGGACTTGAAGCCGCGCCGGCCGCAACCAACGCGGCTTTCCTGGTCGGCCATACGACCCTGCGCGTGGCGACCATGGACAACCTGGAGCGCGCGGCCACGGCGAGCGAGGCAGCGCACATGGCCGAGATGAGCGAGGAGGCGATGGCGGCCGGCGCGATCGGGCTTTCCACCGGCACCTACTATCCGCCCGCTGCCGCTTCCAGCACGGAGGAGATCATCACCGCGACCCAGCCCCTGAAGCGTTACGGCGGGCGCTATGTGACGCACATGCGCCATGAGGACGCGGCGATCATCCCGGCAATGGAAGAGGCCTTCCGCATCGGCCGCGAGGCCGGCGTGGCGGTGATCATCTCGCACCACAAGGTGGTCGGCACGCCGAACTTCGGCCGCTCGGTCGAGACGCTCGCGCTGCTGGAGAAGACCCGCTCGCTGCAGCCGGTATGCATCGACTGCTACCCCTACATCGCCTCCTCCACCATGCTGCGCGCCGACCGCATTCCCACCGCCTCGCGCATCATCGTCACCTGGTCCAAGCCGCTGCCGGAGTACGCGGGCCTGGACCTCTCCGACATCGCGCAGCGCATGGGCGTCTCGCAGGAAGAAGCCGTGGCGCGCCTGCGCCCGGCCGGCGGCATTTATTTCTCGATGGACGAGGCGGACGTGCAGCGCATCCTCAGGTTCGAGGACACCATGGTCGGCTCGGACGGCTTGCCGCACGACACCAAGCCGCACCCGCGCCTGTGGGGCACTTTCCCGCGCGTACTCGGACATTACAGCCGCGATGTCGGGCTGTTTCCGCTGGAGACGGCGGTGTACAAGATGACCGGGCTCACCGCCGAGAAGTTCGGCATCGAAAATCGCGGGCGCCTGGCGCCCGGCTATTTCGCCGACATCACGATCTTCGATGCGGACACGGTGGGCGACGCAGCCACCTTCGATGCGCCGACCCAGCCGGCGCGCGGCATCGACACCGTGATCGTCAATGGCACGCCGGTGTGGCGCGCGGGCGCGGTCACCGGGGCGCGGCCGGGCAAGGTGCTGCGCGGCGGCAAGTCGGCCTGAATTGAAGGCGCCGCGCGGGCGGCGCCGGCAGCCTAGCCGGCGGTCGTCCGCAAGGCCACCGTGGCGCTCGCCTTGGCGAGCAGCCTGCCCTCTTCATCGTACAGCTCGCTTTCGACAAAGCCGGTGCTCTTGCCCCGGTGCACCACGCGGCCGCGGCCGGTCAGCTTTCCCGGCCTGGCGGCGGCGAAATAGCTGACCTTCATCTCCAGGGTCGGCGCGATGGTCTGCGTATCGCAGGCGGCGAGGATGGCGATGCTGAAGGTGTCGTCGAGCATCGCCGCGACAATGCCGCCCTGGATGCTGCCGAGCGGATTGAGGTAGCGCGAGTCGGGATTGAACTCGATCACCGCCGTGCCCTTGGCGCGGTCGATCTCAATCACCCGCAGGCCCAGCTCGCGCGAGGCCGGCGGCATGCGGTCCCGCGGCATGTCCGGGCGGTAGGCTTCGGGGTCGGCAGGGTGCGGCACCCCGAAACGGGAAGGCGCTGGACTCACCGTCGTGGACTCAATGCTGCAGGATCTTGTCGAGGAAGTTGCGCGCGCGCTCGGAACGCTCTTCGGGTTTGCCGAAGAATTCTTCCTTCGGGCAGTCCTCGATGATCTTGCCTGCGTCCATGAACACCACGCGATGCGCCACCTTGCGGGCGAAGCCCATTTCGTGGGTCACCACCATCATGGTCATGCCTTCGTGCGCAAGCTTGACCATCACGTCCAGCACTTCGCCGACCATCTCGGGGTCGAGCGCGGAGGTAGGTTCGTCGAACAGCATCACGATCGGGTCCATCGACAGGGCGCGGGCGATCGCCACGCGCTGCTGCTGGCCGCCGGAGAGCTGGCCGGGGAATTTGTCCTTGTGAGCGGACAGGCCGACGCGCTCCAGGTACTTCAGGCCGCGGGCCAGCGCATCGTCCTTGCTGCGGTTCAGCACCTTGACCTGCGCCAGGGTCAGGTTCTCGGTCACCGTCAGGTGCGGAAACAGTTCGAAGTGCTGGAACACCATGCCGCAGCGCGAGCGCAGCTTGGGCAGGTCGGTCTTCGGGTCGGAGAGCGAGATGCCGTCCACCGTGATGTCGCCCTTCTGGAACGGCTCCAGGCCGTTGACGGTCTTGATCAGGGTGGACTTGCCCGAGCCCGAGGGGCCGCACACCACCACCACCTCGCCCTTGGAAATATTGGTGGTGCAGTCGGTGAGCACCTGGAAGCTGCCGTACCACTTGCTGACGTTCTTGAATTCAATCATCACTGCGTCCCTTATCTGGCGTGAGCCCCGTTTCCCGGGGGATCCGAAGGGGGTCCTGCCCCCTTCTCAACAATGTGTTAACGAATGATCGCGATCTTCTTCTGCAACGCCTTGACGCCCAGCGAGAGCATGAAGCACATGACGAAATAAGCGACCGCGCCGAACAGGTAGACCTCGACCAGCTTGCTGTCGCGCTGGCCCAGCTTGCCGAGCGCGCCGATGAAGTCGGTCACGTTGAGCAGCGAAACCAGAGCAACGTCCTGGAACAGGATGATGGTCTGGGTCAGCAGCACCGGCAGCATGTTGCGGAAGGCCTGCGGCAGGATCACCATTTTCATCGACTGCCAGTAGTTCAGCCCCAGCGCGTAGGCCGCGCCGACCTGGCCACGCGGAATGCTCTGGATGCCGGCGCGCATGATCTCGCAGAAATACGCCCCTTCGAACAGGATGAAGGTGATGTAGGCCGAACGGTCCGCGCCGATCTGCGGCGGCCGGTCGGCGCCGGTGACCCACTGGATCAGCACGGGCGAGAGGAAGTAGAACCAGAAGATCACCAGCAGCAGCGGGATCGAGCGCATCAGGTTCACATAGCCCGAGGCGACCAGCGCGAGCGCCTTGTTCGACGACAGGCGCGCCATCGCCAGCAGGGTGCCCCAGATGGTGCCGCCGATCGCCGCGACGATGGTCAGGGTGATGGTGTACTCCAGGCCTTTCCACAGATAGGCCAGGATGTTCGGATTGGCCAGGAAGGAGAAATCGAGGTTGCTCATGATCGCCCCTTAATGTCCGCCGCCACCGGCGTCGCCGGAGATAAAGCCCGGGATCGCGGTGCGCTTTTCGATGAAGGCCATGACGCGGTTGGCGATCATGGCGATGATGATGTAGATCAGGGTCGCGGCGGCAAAGGCCTCGAAGTAGCGGAAGGTCAGCTCGCCCATTTCCCGGGTGCGGAAGAACAGTTCGACCAGGCCGATGGAATAGGCCACGGCGGTGTTCTTGATCAGGTTCATCAGCTCCGAGGTCATCGGCGGGATGATGATGCGGTAGGCCACCGGCAGCAGGATGTAGCGATAGGTCTGCGCCTGGGTCAGGCCCATCGCGTAGCCGGCGTTGCGCTGGCCGCGCGGCAGCGACTGGATGCCGGCACGTACCTGCTCGGCGATGCGCGCGGCGGTGAACATGCCCAGGCAGAAAATCGCGGTGACGAACTGGTGGGTGGTCGGATCCAGCGAAACGATGAATTTCTTGACCGGCACGAACAGGCCGGGCAGCACGAAGAACCAGACGAAGAACTGGACGATCAGCGGAACGTTGCGGAACAGTTCGACGTAGGCATTGCCCAGCCGCACCATCCACTTGTTCTCGGTGGTGCGCATCACGCCCAGCGCGGAGCCCAGGAAAAAGGCGATCAGCCAGGCGAACGCGGCGACCACCAGCGTGTACTGCAAGCCCGACAACAGGCTCATGATCCAGGTGCCATCCCCGTCGGGCACCTGCTCAAACAATATCTTGGGATTCATGCATCCTCCTCTACCTAGGTATTGTTATGCGATGCAAGTCTTGCGCCAGCTTGGGCCCTTGGCTTGTACGACGCCGCCGGTCTTCGCTTGCGTGGCCCCCTCAGGCCTTGCATTCGTCCTGCATTCTTCAGCTACATAATAAACCGGCAGGCGCTAGGCCTGCCGGTCGGTCATGCAAATACCCGCGCCGCCATGGGGCGGCGCGCCGTGCCGCCTGCCTAGACGCCCTTGTCGTTCGGGGTCGCGAAGTCGGCCTTCAGCGCCGGGGTCATCGGGAAGTTCAGGTTGATGCCCTTGGGCGGGATCGGGCTCATGTACCACTTGTTGTAGATCTTTTCCATCTCGGGCGACTTGTACAGCGTGGTCAGGGCCTTGTCGATCAGGCCCTTGAACTGCGGGTCGTCCTTGCGCAGCATCGGGCCGTAAGGCTCGGCACGCAGGGATTCGGGCAGGATCTTGTAATCGGCCGGGTTCTTGGAGTTGGCGATCTGGCCGGCCAGGAGGATGTCGTCCATCACGAAGGCGACGACGCGGTCTTCGGCCAGCAGCAGGAAGGACTCGGCGTGATCCTTGCCGTAGATTTCCTTGACGTCGACGTTCTTGGTCTTCTCATAGCCCTTGAGCAGCGGCACCGCGGTGGTGCCCGAGGTGGTCGAGATGTTCTTGCCGTTCAGTTCGGCCAGGGTGTTGATGCCCGAGCTCTTCTTGACCGCGGCCGAGACCTGGATGCGGAAGTAGGTGGGGCCGAAGGCGACCTGCTTCTGGCGCTCGACGGAGTTGGTGGTGGAACCGCACTCCAGGTCGATGGTGCCGTTTTGCAGCAGCGGGATGCGGTTGCTGGAGGTGACCGGCTGCAGCGAGACCTTCAGGGCGGGCATTTTCAGCTCGGCCTTGACGGCGTCGACCACCTTCATGCACACGTCCATCGCATAGCCGATCGGCTGCTGCTTGTCGTCCAGGTAGGAGAAGGGGATGGAAGATTCGCGGTGGCCGATGGTGATCGTGCCGGTTTCCTTGATCTTCTTCAGGGTGCCGGTGAGATCCTGGGCCTGGGCGCTGGCGGCAAAGCCGGCGGCGCAGACGGCGCTCAGGAATACGGGAAGCAGCTTTTTCATCAACAACTCCTCACTAGGGTAAAGACAGGGATTTCATTAACGCAACTGCGGCCGGCCGGGTGGACAGCACGCCTATGCGCGATATAAGTCGATACTGATCATTAAAGTGTAACAGAGCCCCCGGGAAGTTCAAGGCGGTCGCCGAAAGGCAACGGCCGCCCGTTTCCACTAATAATATCGGTACCTTCCATAATGCAGCCTCGACCCACCCCCTTACGGTTCGAGACGCTTGCCGGATGCAGCCCCGTTGCTGCGATGGCGCGGCTGGGTCAGCACCTCCGGCCGCAGGATGGCTTCAAGCTGGGCCGCGTCCATCAGCCCGCGCTCGATCACCAGGTCGCCGACACGCCGGCCGGTGGCGAGCGCCGCGCGCGCGATCAGGGTGGCGTTCTCGTAGCCGATATAGGGATTCAGCGCGGTCGCCAGGCCCGCCGAATCGCGCACCCGCGCGGCCAGCAGTTCGCGGTTGGCCTCGATGCCCTTGATGCAATGTTCGGACAAAGTCGCGCAGCCGGCGGTCAGGTGGCCGACGCTCTTGAACAGGCTCCAGGCGATCATCGGCTCGAAGGCGTTGAGCTGCAATTGCCCGCCTTCGGCGGCCATGGTGATGGTCATGTCGTTGCCGATCACCTCGAAGGCAATCTGGTTCACCACCTCGGGAATGATCGGGTTGACCTTGCCGACCATGATGGAGGAGCCGGCGGCGCGCTCCGGCAGGCGGATCTCGTTCAGGCCAGCCTGCGGGCCGGAGGAGAGCAGGCGCAGGTCGTTGCAGGTCTTGGAGAGCTTCACCGCAACCCGCTTGAGCACCCCGGAGAGCTGCACGAAGGCGCCCACGTCCTGCGTCGCCTCGATCAGGTTGGGCGAGAGCACCAGCGGCTCGCCGGACAGGCGCGCCAGGTGGCGGCAGGCGGTAGCCGAATAGGCCGGGTCGGTATTGATGCCGGTGCCGATCGCCGTGGCGCCCAGGCTGATTTCACGCATCAGGGCCAGGGCCTCGGTCAGGCGCGCCTCGTCCTCGCCCAGCATCACGGCATAAGTGGAGAACTCCTGGCCCAGGGTCATGGGCACGGCGTCCTGCAACTGGGTGCGGCCGATTTTCAGGATGTCGCGGAATTCGAAAGCCTTGGCCTCGAACGCCTCGCGCAGGATGGCCATTTGCGCGATCAGCTTCTTGATGCCGAGGATGGAGGCCAGGCGCAGCGAGGTCGGATAGACATCGTTGGTCGATTGCGAGCAGTTGACCTGCTCGATCGGGTGCAGGAACTTGTATTCGCCCTTCTGCTTGCCCAGCAGTTCGAGGGCGCGATTGGCAATCACCTCGTTGGCGTTCATGTTGGTGGAGGTGCCGGCGCCGCCCTGGATCACGTCGACCACGAACTGGTCGTGCAGGGCGCCATCGGCGATCTCCTGGCAGGCGGTGACAATCGCCTGGGCCTGGGCGGCATCGAGCTCCCCAAGGTCGCGGTTGGCCAAGGCGGCGGCCTGCTTGACCAGGGCCAGGGAATGCACCAGATCGGGAAAGGCGCCGATCAGGGTGCCCGAAATCGGAAAGTTTTCGCGCGCCCGCAGGGTGTGGATGCCCCAATAGGCATCGGCGGGCACCTCGCGTTCGCCGAGCAGATCGTGTTCGATGCGGGTGGTCATGGGGCGCTCCGGTCGGTCGTTTGGATGTCCGCGACTCTACGCCGCGCCCCTGCCGGCAGCCAATGCCATGTTTTCATCGGGTCATGCAAAAAATGCATAACCTTTGGGACGCGCTCAGCCGGCGGATTTTTCCTGAAGGTGGCGCCACAGCCGCTCGATGAAGGGCGTGGAGCCCTGGCGCTCGCGGTAGATGCGGATTTCCATTTCCACCTGCCACTCGGCGCTGCCCGCCGGCGCCAGCTGCTTCTGCCTGAGTTCGCGCGTCACCGCGCTGTGCGGCAGGAAGGCGATGCCGTGGCCTTCGAGGGCCATCACCTTCAGTCCCTCGGCCATGTCGGTCTCGTAGACCTTGCGCAGGTAGGCGCGCTTGGGCGCGCTCTCGAGCACCAGGTCGGCCATCCGCGCCATGTAGGCATTGGGCGAGTAGGCCAGATAGGGCAGCGGCTGGGCCGCGCGCCCGGGCAAGGTATAGAGCGGTGCCCCGCCCTTGGCCGCCGCGCTGTAGGGCCGCAGGGCTTCGACACCCAGTTGCAGCATTTCGTAGCGCGCCGGGTCGAGCTGCACCGGCTGGCGCGGGTGGTGGTAGCAGACCAGCAGGTCGCAGCCGCCGTCGACCAAGGACATCACGGCGTCGTGCACATTGGTGGCGACCAGGCGGCTGGACACCGGCCCGAAGTCGGCCTCGATCGAGGCCAGCCATTTGGGAAAGAATGTCAGCGCCAGGGTGTGCGGCAGGGCGAAGCGCAGGGTATCCTTGGCCAGCGGGGTCTCGCCGCGTGCTTCGGCGCGGGCCGCGTTGGCGGCCGCCAGCAGGCTGACGGCGTGGCTATGAAAATTCTCGCCCGCCGGCGTCAGGCGGGTGGGGTAGGAAGTACGGTCGATCAGGTCGGCGCCCAGCCAGGCTTCGAGCGCGCGGATGCGCCGCGAAAAGGCCGGCTGGGTGATGTAACGCTGCTCGGCGGAGCGCGAGAAGCTGCGCGTCTCCACCAGACTCAGGAAGTCCTCCAGCCATTTGATTTCCATCGCACTGCTTTGGTTAAGGCGAAGCGAAATCTTAACGGGTTTGCCGTACCCGTCCCCGATCGCCCCGGGCTTGCTCCCTAAAGCGCGAAATTTTCCATCCGCACCTGGGGCGCCGCGCCCTTGATCACGTCGGCCACCGCACGCGCACTGCCCAGCGCCAAGGTCCAGCCGAGCGCGCCGTGGCCGCAGTTGAGCGAGAGGTTGGCGTACGGCGTCTTGCCCAGCAGGGGCGTTCCTTTCGGCGTGGCCGGGCGCAGGCCGGTCCAGGGTTCCATCGCATCGGGGCCACGCGAATAGTCGGTGGCGTTCGGGAAGGCGAGGCGCGATTCCTCGAAGAGCTGGCGCAGGCGCACCGGGTCGATGCGCTCCTTGTAGCCCGCGATGTCGGCCATGCCCGCCACGCGCAACTCGTCGCCGCCAGGCTCGGCCAGCGGCGCGTAGACCACTTTGCGCTTGAAGTCGGTGATGCTGATCCTGGGGGACATCTTGCCTGCCGGCAGCGTGAGGCTGTAGCCCTTGAGGGGATAGATCGGCAGGCGCAGGCCAAGCTGGCGCGCCAGGAACATGCTCTGCGCACCCAGCGCCAGCACGTAGTGGTCCGCCGCGATCAGGCCTTCGCGCGTCACCACGCCCTTGACCTTCCCGCCCATGAATTCCAGGCGCAGGATCTCGGTATTGAGCTCGAACCGCACCCCCATGGCGCGCAGGCGCTGCTCCATGCCGACGCAAAAACGGTAGCAATCGCCGACTTCCTCGCTCGGCGTGTGGATGCCACCGACCAGGCGCTTGCCCAGGCTGGAAGCCGGGTCGGTGAGCGCCGGTTCCAGTTCCAGGCATTGGGCGCGGTCCAGCGCGTCCTGCTCGCAGCCGAGCGAGCGCTGGTAATCGAGCAGGCGGCGCGCCGAGTCGAAACCGGCTTGATCCGAAAAGACCACCAGCTTGCCGCCGCGCGCGTAGGCGAATTCGATCCCGGGCTCCTCCTGCACGAAGGCGTGCATCAGCGCGCGGCTGTAGAAGGAGAGTTCGAGCAGACGCCGCGTGGTCTGGTCGCTTTGCTGCTGGTTGCAGGCAAGCACGAATTCGAGCAGCCAGCGCCACTGGTGCGCATCAAACGCGGGGTAGAAGCGCAGCGGCGAATCACGGCGCAGCAGCCACGGGGGAATCTTCGGCAGCACGCCCGGGCCGGCCAGGGGCGCGACATAGGAGTAGGACAACTGCGCGCCGTTGGCGTAGCTGGTGTGCAGGGCCACGCCGCTGCTCTTTTCCACCACCGTCACCTCATGGCCATCGCGCGCCAGGTAGTAGGCGGAAGAAAGGCCGGCGACACCGGCGCCGAGGATGGCGATGCGCATGGGTTGCCTTGACGCAAGAACCGTACTTAGCCGCGCGACCAGCGCACACAGGCGTCCGCCAGCGCGGCGGTGGCATCGACCAGGCGCGGCCGCAGGGCCGGGCCGCAGCCGGCCAGGGCGATCGGCAGTTCGGTGCAGCCGGCGATCAGCACGTCGGCGCCGTTCTCCAGCAGGCGCTGCGCCACCGGCTCGGCCAGCGCGGTGGCCGCCGCCACCTCATTGGATTTGACCAGCGCGATCGCCTGCAGCAGCTTCACCTGGTCATCGGCGGCGGGGAGCATGGCCGTGTAGCCGGCAAGCTCGAACCTGGCCTGGTAGAAGCCCGCGGCGATGGTCCCGGAAGTGGCAAGCAGGCCGATGCGCCGCGCCCCGGGGGCACGGCGGCCGGCTTCGGCGAGCGCGGCGTCCGCGATATGCACGATCGGCAGCCCGCCCTGATCGAGCAGCCGGTCGTACCAATAGTGCGCGGTATTGCAGGCGATCGCGATGCCTTGCGCGCCGATGCTCTTCATGGCGCGGATGCCATCGAGCATGGCCGGCAGCGGCGAGGGCGCGTCGCCGAGAATGGCGGGCACCCGGTCCGGAATCTGCGGCACCGACCAGGCCACCACCGGAATGTGTTCCTGGTCGCGCGCCGCCGGCGTCGCCGCGGTCAGCTTGGCCAGAAAGTCCGCCGTCGCCAGCGGTCCCATGCCGCCCAGCACACCCAACATCCGCGCCACTTCGCACTCCTTGCAATTGATCGACAGCGCCAGTGTAGCCGCTCCCCTTCATGCGCCCCATGCCGATTTGTTATGGACCCATGCCCTCAAGCTACAGGTATAGTCCCCGTTTTGCAAAAACCACAAACCGGGAGACCTGCATGACCATTGCCCTGTACTACGGTCCCGGCGCCTGCTCGATGGCGCCGCATATCGTGCTCAACGAAATCGGCGTCGACTACGAGCCGCGCAAGATGAACCTGGCCGAAAAGGCGCAGTACGCTCCCGAGTACCTGGCGATCAACCCCAAGGGCCGCGTGCCGGTGCTGCAGATGGACGGCTTCGTGCTCACCGAAGTACCGGCCCTGCTCACCTACCTGGGCCAGCGCTTTCCGCAAGCGGGCCTGCTTCCGGCCGGCGGCGAGGCGATGGGCCGCTGCCTGGAGTGGCTGGCGTATTGCTCCAGCACCGTGCACCCCGCCTACGCCCACCTGCGCCGCCCCGAGCGCTACCTGGACGATGGCGCCGCGCATCCGCCGCTGCAGGCCAAGGGCGAGCAGAACTTCATCGACAGCATCGGCTACATCAATGGCAAGCTGGAAGGCAGGCAATACGCCGCCGGCGACGTGTACAGCGTGGCGGACGCCTACCTGCTGGTGTTTTTCGGCTGGGCCAACGGGCTGAAGAAATTCGACATGGCCAAGACCTATCCGCACTACGCTGCGTGGGCGCGGCGCGTGTTGCAGCGCCCGGCGGTGCAGAAGGTCATTGCCATGGAAGGCACGCAGGCGCGCTACGAGTTCTGAACACGCAAAAGTAAAAACCTACTTTTGCGTGGGCTGATTGGGGATGAATCGCCGGCAAAGCCGGACGATTCATACAACTGAACAGCCACGAACAAAAAACCGCCTTCCGGCGGCTTTTTTGTTTTCAAGGCAAGGGCCCGGTGCTAAGCGGCCTTTTGTTCGAGGGCCTGTTTTACTTCCTGCAGCTCCTCGGCCTTGTGCTCTTCCTGCTGCTGCAAGGCCCACATGCGGGCGTAGTGGCCGCCGCGGGCCAGCAACTCGTGATGGGTGCCGCGCTCGACGATGCGGCCGGCGTCCATCACGATGATCTGGTGCGCGTCGGCAATCGTCGAGAGGCGGTGCGCGATGGTGAGGGTGGTGCGGTTCTCGGCGATCTTGCGCAGTTCGCCCTGGATCGCCTTTTCGGTGCGCGAGTCAAGCGCGGAAGTCGCTTCGTCGAAAATCATGATCGCGGGGTTCTTCAGCAGCGCGCGGGCAATCGCCACGCGCTGCTTTTCACCGCCGGACAGTTTCAGGCCGCGCTCGCCCACCATGGTTTCGTAGCCGCGCGGCAGGCTCTCGACGAAATCGTGGATCGAGGCCATCTTGGCGGCGGCGTAGACCTCTTCGCGGCTCGCGCCGGTATTGCCGTAGGCGATGTTGTAGTAGACCGTATCGTTGAACAGCACGGTGTCCTGCGGCACGATGCCGATCGCGCGGCGCAGCGAACTTTGGCTGACTTCGCGGATGTCCTGCCCGTCGATGCGGATCATCCCGGTGCCCGGGTTTGCGTTGCTATTCACGTCGTAGAAGCGGTACAGCAAACGCGCCAGGGTGGATTTTCCCGAGCCGCTGTGCCCGACCACCGCCACGGTCTTGCCGGCCGGCACCTCGAAATCGACGCCGTGCAGGATCTGCCGCTCCGCCTCATACGAGAAATCGACATTGTCGAACCGGATCGCCGCACCGCTCCCCTGCAAGTCAGGCGCCCCCGGCTTGTCGGCCACCTCGCGGTTGGCATCGAGCAGGGTGAACATGCGCTCCATGTCCGCCAGGCTCTGCTTGATCTCGCGGTACAGGATGCCGAGAAAATTGAGCGGGATGTAGAGCTGGATCATGAAGGCGTTCACCAGCACCAGGTCGCCCAGGGTCATGGTGCCGTTCGCCACCCCGAGCACCGCGCGCCACATGATGGCCGTCACCGCAAGGGCGATGATGGTGCTTTGGCCCACGTTGAGCAGCGAGAGCGAAGTCTGGCTTTTCACCGCCGCCGCCTCCCAGCGCGCCAGGCTCTCGTCGTAGCGCCGCGCCTCGTACTCCTCATTGCCGAAATACTTGACCGTCTCGTAGTTGAGCAGGGAATCAATAGCGCGCGTATTCGCCTTCGAGTCCAGCTCGTTCATCGTGCGCCTGAAGTTCGTGCGCCACTCGGTGATCGCCACCGACCAGACGATGTAGGCCAGCAGCGCGGTGACGGTGATGCCGACGAACCAGACGTCGTACTTGATGCCCAGGATGGTCAGCACAAGGGTGATTTCCACCAGCGTGGGCAGGATGCTGTAAAGCGTGTAGGAAACCAGCGAGGAGACGCCGCGCGTGCCGCGCTCGATGTCGCGCGTCATCCCGCCGGTGGCGCGGTCCAGGTGAAAGCGCAGGGACAGCGAATGCAGGTGGCGGAATACCTGCAGCGCGATCTTGCGCACCGCCGACTGCGTCACCTTGGCAAAGACGAATTCGCGCAGCTCGGTGAAAATGGTGGTCGACAGCCGCGCCAGGCCGTAGGCCAGCAGCAGGCCGACAATCGCCCCGAAAGCCAGCTTGGCGGGATTGGAAAGGACGATGCCGAGGTCGTCGACGATCTCCTTCATGATCAGCGGCACGCCGACGTTCCCCACCTTGGCGGCGACCAGGAACACCAGCGCCAGCGACACGCGCGCCTTGTACTCCCAGAGATAAGGCAGGAGGGCGCGGATGGTGGCCCAGCCCTCTTGTGACCGGGTGCCGGGCGGGAGTTCGCCGCTGTTGCGGGAGAGATTGCGCATAAGCTAGAGAATTGGGGATTATGCCTCCAAAAGCAAGCCTTCGGATTGAAAGCACGCCCCGACCGGCGTAGCATGGTCCAATCCAGCTTGCTGGAACCAGCCGCCGGGCAGTCCATCAAGCGAACGCCCAAACAGCAGTTCGACAATAGCGGCACAAAGGAGACGCCATGACGTGGTTGGCCCTTGCACTTGCGGCCCTGATCCTCCTCACCATCCTGATGTACGCGCGCGCGCCGGGCATTGCCTGGCTGCTGGCGGGCGGGGCGTGGTTTTTCGGCGCTGCCGAGTTGACCGACGGATGGAACCTGGCGCTGGCCGCCGTCGGTGGCGTTCTGCTGGCGCTCGGCCTGCTGCTGATCGTGCCGCCGCTGCGCCGCGCCCTGTTCACCGGGCCGATGCTGGGCGTCTACCGGCGCATCCTCCCGGCCATGTCGCAGACCGAGCGCGAGGCGCTGGAGGCGGGCAGCGTATGGTGGGAGGGCGAGCTGTTCTCAGGCAGCCCGAACTGGGACCGCCTGCACGACATGCCGCAGCCCAAGCTGACGGCCGAAGAGCTGCATTTCCTCGACCACGAGGTCGAGGAAGTGTGCGCCATGACCGACGACTGGGACGTGGGCCACGTGCACCAGGACCTCCCCCCGCAAGTCTGGCAATACCTCAAGGACCGCGGCTTTCTGGGCATGATCATCCCGAAAAAATACGGCGGCCTGGAGTTCTCGGCCTACATGCATTCGCAGGTGGTGACCAAGCTGGGCACGCGCTCCTCCACCCTGGCGATTTCGGTGATGGTGCCCAATTCGCTCGGGCCGGCCGAGCTGCTGATCCACTACGGCACCGAGGAGCAGAAGGACTATTACCTGCCGCGCCTGGCCAAGGGGCTGGAAGTGCCGGCTTTCGGCCTCACCAATCCCCATGCGGGCTCGGACGCGGCCGCCATTCCCGACGTCGGCGTGGTATGCAAGGGCATGTGGGAAGGGCGCGAAGTCATCGGCATGCGCGTCACCTGGGAGAAGCGCTACATCACGCTTGGGCCCGTGTGCACCATTCTCGGCCTGGCGTTCCGCCTGACCGACCCGGACCACCTGCTGGGCCAGCAGGAAGACCTGGGCATCACTTGCGCCCTGGTGCCGACCAAAACGCCGGGCGTGAACATCGGCCGGCGCCACCTGCCGCTCAATGCCTCGTTCCAGAATGGGCCGAACTGGGGCCGCGACGTATTCATGCCCCTGGACTGGATCATCGGCGGCCCGGTGATGGCGGGCAAGGGCTGGCGCATGCTGATGGAGTGCCTGGCGGCGGGCCGCTCGATCTCCCTGCCTTCGCTGACCACCGCGATGGCCAAGGTGGCCGCGCGCAGCGTCGGCGCCTATGCGCGGGTGCGCCAGCAGTTCAAGATGCCGATCGGCAAATTCGAGGGCGTCGAGGAAGCGCTGACGCGCATTGCCGCGCGCACCTACCTGATGGACGCGACCCGCATCATGACCGCCGGCGCGGTGGACCTGGGCGAGAAGCCCGCCGTCGCCTCGGCGATCGCCAAGCTGCACGTCACCGAAATGGGGCGCCAGGTGGTGAACGACGCGATGGACGTGCTGGGCGGCAAGGGCATCATGCTCGGGCCGGCCAATTTCATGGGCCGGGCCTACCAGCAGATCCCGATCGCCATCACGGTGGAGGGTGCCAACATCCTCACCCGTTCGCTGATCGTGTTTGGCCAGGGCGCGATCCGCTGCCACCCCTGGGTGCTCAAGGAGATGGAGGCAACGCGCAATCCGGACGCGCGTCAGGGCCTGCTCGATTTCGACCAGGCCCTCACCGGGCACGTGAAATTCGCCCTGTCCAATTTCGCGCGTGCACTGGTGATGGGCCTGACCGGCTCGCATTTTGTGCGTGCCCCAGAGGCGATCGACCCGCGCACCCGGCGCTACTACCAGCAGCTCACGCGCATGTCGGCTTCCTTCGCCTTTGTCTCCGACGTCTCGATGCTGGTGCTGGGCGGCGGCCTGAAACGCCGCGAAAAGCTCTCGGCGCGCCTGGGCGACGTGCTTTCGGCCATGTACCTGTGCTCCTGCGCCCTGAAGCGCTACGAGGGCCAGGGGCGCCACACCACCGATGCGCCGCTGCTGCACTGGGCCATCTGGGACACGCTGTACCACGCGCAGATTGCCCTCGACGGGGCGATCGCCAACTACCCGAACCGCCTAGTGGCCTGGGGCCTGCGCCGCGTGGTTTACCCCTTCGGGCGCATGTTCCATGCGGCTTCCGACGAGCTGGGCGCGAAAGCCGCGCGCATCCTGATCGCCCCATCTACCGACGAGAACCGCGCGCGCGAGCGCCTGACCTGCGGCATGTACCTGCCCAAGTCCGAGACCGAGGTGATCGGCGCCCTGGAAGCGGCCTTGAGCGCGGCGGTGGCTGCCGAGGCGGTGGAGCAGAAATTGCGCGCCGCGCAGCGCGACAAGACGATCAGCGGGCCGGACCACGCGGCCCTGGTGGAAGACGCGGCAGCCAAGGGCATCATCCGCCTGGAAGAGCGGGAAATCCTGGCCCGTTACGCGAAGCTGCGCGACGAGGTCATCCGCGTCGATCATTTTCCGCAGGATTTCGGCGTATCGGTTAAAGTGCAGGAACCAGTCCAGGAACGTGCGGCGGCGTAAGTTTTGCTTCAGCCCCGCGTGGGACACAAGTTGCGACCCACACGTAGGATGCTCGGGGGAGCGGAGAAGGGGCATGCAGACTGTAGAAAAACTGATTCAGGGCTTACCGTACGAACAGCAGGCAACGCTATACAAGTTGCGCGAACTGGTGCTCAAGGCCGAACCTGCGATTGTCGAAACCGTGAAGTGGAATACGCCGGTCTATTCGCGCGGCAAGAACCTGGTGTCCCTGGTACCGCAAAAAACCCATTGCCTGGTGCAATTGTGGGATGGCGCCGCCCTTGCCGAGCGCTTTCCGGCGCTGCTGCCCGACCCCAAGTGCGAAGCCACCGATATGCGCCACCTGAAAGTGTCGTACAAGGGCCGCACCAACTTCAAGATGGTCGCCGCGGTACTTACCGAGGCGCTCAAGCACGGCAAGCCGGCTAGCTGATTCCCATCCGCCGCGCCATCTCGGCACGCCACTGCGCACGCGGGCGAAAGCCGGGCAATTTCCGCGCGTGTTCTTCCACCCATTGCATCAGTTCGCCCTCGGGCAGCTCGATCGGCAGGGTGACGCGCATCGGCTGGGTCACGTACCAGGGCGTGTCGATGAAAATCTCCAGGCGGTTGCCTTCCGGGTCACGGAAATAGACCGACATTGCGTTGCCGTGGGTCACCGGCAGCATCTCCCGCACCTCGGCCGCTTTCAGGCGGGCGTGAAAGGCCTTCAGGGTCGCCAGGCTGTCGGCACGCAGGGAAATCTGGTTCACCACGTTGAAGTTCAGCTCGGTGGGCCGGCCGCTGGCCATCACGATCTGGTGGTGCTCGTCCGGATCGCGCGACAGGAACACCAGGTCGACCGGCCCTTTGGGCCCCGGCAGCTGGCCGCGGTCGGTAGCGGTGAATTCGAGTTGGCGGGTATAAAACGCTTCCATGGCGGCGATATCGCTGACAAAAATGCCGACGTGGGAGAAAGCTAGGCCGGGGCGTTGCGGCATGGCGAGGGCTCGGAAGCAAGCTTGGTAAGGGAATCCACTTCATTCTCCGCACCGGCGGCGCGGCGTCAACCGGCGCCCGGTTATGGCGTGCATCCGCCGGGCACAACCGGGCAGGCTTGCCGCGCGCCTTGACGAATCGCGCGGGCTTGCCACGCGCCATTGGGCCGCAAGGTTGGCCAGCGGTAAAATGCCGCATGGACGCCAATCATGCTCTCACGCTGCTCAAGCAAAGCTACGCCGCGGCAGTCGCCGCCGCCGACCCGCTGCACATCGTGCCGCCGCACCTGCCCAAGCCGCCCAAGGGCCGCACCCTGGTGGTAGGCGCCGGCAAGGCAGGCGCTTCGATGGCCAAGGCAGTCGAGCAGCACTGGCCCGCCGGTGCGCCGCTGGAAGGGCTGATGATCACCCGCTATGCGCACGGCTACAGCGGCGCCGAAGCATTGCAGCGCATCACGGTGATCGAGGCCGGCCACCCGGTACCGGACGAGTCCGGCGAAAAAGCGGCGCGTGAGATCATGCGGCGCGTACAGTCCCTGGGCCCGGACGACCTGCTGCTCGCGCTGGTGTCGGGTGGCGGCTCCGCCCTGCTCTCCCTGCCGGTCGAAACCATCAGCATGGCCGACCTGAAAGCGACCACGCGCGAGCTGCTGCGCTGCGGCGCGCCGATCCAGGACATGAACACCGTGCGCAAGCACTTAAGCCTGATCCAGGGCGGCAAGCTGGCGGCGATGTGCCAGGCGCCCATCCTCTCGCTGGTGATTTCGGATGTGACCGGCGATGCCCCCACCCACATCGCCAGCGGGCCCACCGTGCCCGACCCGACCACCTACCAGGACGCGCTCGACATCCTGGCCAAATACGAATGCCGGGTGCCCGCCAGCGTGCTGGCCCACCTGGAAGCGGGCGGGCGCGGCGACGTGCCCGAAACGCCGAAGCCCGGCAGCCCGGTGTTCGCGCGCGCCGACACGCGAGTCATCGCTACCGCGCACAAAAGCCTGGAAGCGGCGGCCGAGGTATTCCGCGCCGCCGGCATCACGCCGGTACTGCTGGGCGACACCGTCACCGGCGAGGCCCGCGAGGCCGCCAAGGCGCACGCGTCCTTTGCGCGCGAGATCGCGCAGTTCGGCGCTCCCTTCAAGACGCCGGTGGCGCTGATCTCGGGCGGCGAATGCACCGTGACCGTGAAGAACCCGGATGGCCGCGGCGGGCGCTGTTCCGAATACCTGCTGTCGCTGGCCATCGAGCTGGCGGACCTGCCGAACGCCTGGGGCCTGGCCGCCGATACCGACGGCATCGACGGCTCCGAACCCAACGCCGGCGCCTGGTTCGGCCCGCACGCCGTTACCCGCGCGGCGCAAACCGGGCGGCGCGGCGACAAGCTGCTGGAGGCCAACGATGCCTATGGTTTTTTCGAGGCGGACGACAGCCTGATCGTCACCGGGCCGACCCGCACCAACGTCAACGACTACCGCGTGCTGCTGCTTGGCGCCTAACCTTCTCCATCATGACCATCCAACAACTGACTCTCACCACCCCCGACGACTGGCACCTGCACCTGCGCGACGGCGCGGCGCTGGTTGCCGTGCTGCCCGCCAGCGCGAAGCAGTTCGCACGCGCCATCATCATGCCCAACCTCAAACCGCCGGTGCGCACCGTCGCCGAGGCGGCGGCATATCGCGAGCGCATCCTCGCCGCGCTTCCGTCGGGCTCGAAATTCGAGCCCCTGATGACCCTGTACCTGACCGATGCCACGCCGCCCGAGGAAATCGTGCGCGTCAAGGCGTCCGGCTTTGTAAAAGCGCTCAAGCTTTACCCGGCCGGCGCCACCACCAATTCGGACGCCGGCGTCACCGACCTGGCCAAGTGCGCCGCCACCCTGGAGAAGATGGCCGAACTGGGCATCCCACTGCTCACCCACGGCGAAGTCACCGACCCGGCCATCGATGTGTTCGACCGCGAGGCTCGCTTCATCGACCAGGTGATGCAGCCACTGCGCAAGCGCCTGCCTGAGCTGAAGGTGGTATTCGAGCACATCACCACCAAGGAAGCGGCGCAGTACGTGATGAGCGCGGATGCGAATGTCGCGGCCACCCTTACCCCCCAGCACCTGCTGTACAACCGCAACGAGATTTTCAAGGGTGGCATTCGCCCGCACTTCTACTGCCTGCCGGTGCTCAAGCGCGAAGAGCATCGCGTCGAGCTGGTAAAGGCCGCCACTTCCGGCAGCCCGAAGTTCTTCCTCGGCACCGACTCCGCCCCGCACGCGCGCAACACCAAGGAAATCGCCTGCGGATGCGCCGGTTGCTACACCGCGCCGCACGCCCTGGAGCTGTACGCCGAGGCTTTTGAGGCGGCCGGCGCGATCGACAAGCTGGAAGGCTTCGCCTCCTTCCACGGCCCGGACTTCTACGGCCTGCCGCGCAACAACGGCAAGGTGACGCTGCTCCGCGAGGAATGGAAGCTGCCCGAGACTTTTCCGTTCGTCGATGATTCGGGCATCGTGCCGCTCAAGGCGGGCGAGACCATGCAGTGGCGCCAGGCCGCCTAACCGGCGCGGATGGCGCGGCACCCAGCTGGGCCACGTGGCGCGCGCAGGCGCCGGCAGCGCCGTTCGGCGTGCTGGCCGGCCTGCTGGGCGAGTTGCCCGCCGACCGCTGGCCCGACATCAAGGACTGGAACGCGCTCGCGGAGCAACGCGACGTGCGCAATGCGCGGGGCTTGCCGCTGCGCTTTGTCGAAGCCGCGCCGGGTAAGGTCGCGGCGCTGGATTTCGAACGCCGCATCCTCGACGCCGGAGAGGTGCAGACCCGCACCGAAAATTGGCATGACACCTTTCACGCCTGCACCTGGCTGCTGTTCCCGCGCGCCAAGGCCCGCGTCAATGCGCTGCACATGGAAGCCGGTGCGGGCCTGTCGCCGAACAAACGCAGCCCCTTGCGCGACCTGCTGACCTTGTTCGACGAGAGCGGCATGGTGATCGCCTGCGCGGAGCCAGCGCTTGCCGGGCTGCTTGCGCGCTTCCAGTGGCACGCCCTGTTCTGGGAGCAGCGCGCGCGCGTGCGAGGGGCGATGGATTTCCTCATCTTCGGCCACGCGCTGTTCGAGCATTGCCAAGCATTGCGCGACGGCGTAACGGCCAAGGGCATGGTCGTGGCGGTGGAGCCTGGTTATTTCAGTCTGCCGCTGGAGCACCGCATCGAATTTCTCGATGCCGCGCTCGCCGCGCGCTTCACCGATGCCTCGCGGTTCACCGGCCCGCGCGACTTGCAGCCCCTGCCCGTCAAGGGCATTCCCGGCTGGGCGGCCGAGAACAGCGACCCCGCGTATTACCTGGATGAGCGACAATTCAGGCCGGGCCGCACCCGCGATAGGGGAAACGGCCTGCCTGCCGCTGCGCAACCCCAACCAGACAAATAAGGCAGCGCCCCTTTCATGCTTGCCATCATCAACGTCACCGCGCCATTTTTCGCGCTGGTGCTGTGCGGCTTTCTCGCCGCGCGCTTGCGCATGCTGCCCGACAACGCGGTGCCGGCGCTCAACACCTTCGTGCTGTATTTCGCCCTGCCCTGCATGCTGTTCCGCTTCGCCTCCGGCACGCCGTTTTCGCAGATATTCAACCTGCCGGTGTTTTTCACCTACATGGTCACCGGCCTGCTCACGCTGGCCATTTTCGCATTGAGCATCCGCTACGCCGCGCACGAAGGCCTGCGCGAGGCGGCCTTCGCGGGATTGGCCGTCTCGTGGTCGAACTGGGGCTACATGGGCTTTGCCCTGCTGCCACCCCTGCTCGGGCAGGCCGCCCTGGCCACGCTGATCGCCGGCGGCATGGCCGACCTCCTGGTGATCGTCTCCGCCGCGCTGGCCCTGGCCTCGCTCCAGGACAGCGGCGGCCAGGGCGTGCGCGCCGCGCTCAAGGGCGCCGGGCTGCGCGTGGTCAAGAACCCGCTGATCTGGTCGGTGATCGCCGGCGCGTTGTTCTCGGCTTTTGACCGGGTACTGCCCGCCGCCGCCGACCAGTTCGCCAAGCTGCTGGGCAACTCGGCCGGGCCGGTGGCACTGTTCACCATCGGCGTGTCGCTATACCGCCCCGGCACCCATCCCTGGCGCGGCGACGTGCTGATGATGACGGGCGCCAAACTGCTGCTGCACCCCTACATCGTCGCCCTGGTGGCGATCTACCTGTTCCATTTGGACAAGATGCAGGTCAGCGTACTGGTGCTGATGGCCGCCATGCCGGTGGCCGGTACGGTGTTCCTGTTCGCAGAGCGGCAAGGCGCGAACGCCGAGCGTATCGCGGCGGCTATCCTGGTCACCACGGCGCTCTCATTTTTCAGCTTCTCGGCCCTGTGCTGGGCCTTCGGCATCCAGGTCGGTTAGGCAAGTTCGCGAGGGCCACCTTGTAGCCGGGGACGCCGGCGCGCGGGGCCGCGAATCGCGCCCGAGGAACGCAAAAGCGGGCTCGCGACCTGAGAAGCGCAGCCAGTCCCCTAAATCCGCACACCCTCGGGTGGAGGCCGCCCCGGCTTATTCGGCACGGATGCTGGAGCGCTGCGCAGTGGCGCGCATGCGCGGCAGCTCTTCGGCGATGCGCGCGACCACGGCGGCGGCCGGCTCGTACGCGGGCTGCAGGCCGCTGGCGACCAGTTTGGCGCGCACCTCGGCATCGGCCGCGCTCTCGGCCAGCGCTTTTTGCAGCCGGCTTTTCGCCTCGGGTGGCAGGCCGTTCGGCGCGACCACGGCGAGCCAGGAGTCAGCGGAAAATCCCGCATAGCCGCTTTCGGCCACTGTCGACACGTCCGGCAGCTGACTGGCGCGCGTCGCGCCCATCACGGCCAGCGCCTTGATCTTGCCGGCTTTGATATGCGGCAGCGAAGCCGCCACCGTATCAAGGCTCAAGGGAATCTGCCCGCCGATCAAGTCGGTCAGGGCCGGGGTGCTGCCTTTGTAGGGCACGTGCAGCAGCTTGACGCCGGCGGCGTTCCACAGCATTTCTCCGGCGAAATGCCCGGTGGTGCCGCTGCCGAAGGAACCGTAGACATACTTGTCGGGCGCCGCGCGAACCGCGGCGAGAAGCTGCCTGAAATTATCGGCCGGCACGTCGCGATTGGCCACCAGGATCAAGGGCACGCCCGCGGTCAGGCCGATCGGCTCAAAGCTCTTGATCGGATCGTAAGGCAGCCTGGCGTTGAGCGCCGGATTGACGGTGAAGGTGGAGCCGGAACTGATCAGCAGGGTGTAGCCATCGGCGGGCGCGCTGGCCACGAAGACCGCGCCGACGATGGTGCCGGCGCCCGGCTTGTTGTCGATCACCACCGCCTGGCCCAGGCGCTCGCCGAGCTTCTTGCCGACCAGACGGCCGACGATATCGGTGGCCCCGCCGGGCGGGAAGGGGATGACCAGTTGAAGCGGCCTGGACGGGAAGGCCTGCGCATGGGCGCCGCGGGACGCGGGCCAGAGCAGCACTACGGCGATGAAGGCGACGACTGCGACGGCAAACCTGGATTGCATCACTGGGTCCATCCTTTCGATGGCGGCCGAAACCGCGGTCGGATTGCGTGAGCGCCCGGCCAATCGCGGCCGGGCGCGGCCTCGGGGCGGCGTGCCGCCCCTGCGAAGCTCCTTCTGCATCTCCTCTACCGCCGGGGTCGTTCCCCGGCCATCGGCTACCGCCGCTGCTCGATGCGGCGTTCGCGGACGCCGCAAACACCGTAAATGCCATTGCCCGCGAACTTCTCCCCAAACCCGCGGAACCTCCGGCGATCAGCCGTTGCGGAACAGGAAGCTGTAGGCGCTCAGCGCCGGTACGCCGCCGAGATGGGCGTAGAGCACTTTCGAGCCAACCGGAAATTCGCCACGGCGCACCATGTCGATCATGCCGTGCATGGACTTGCCCTCGTAGACCGGATCGGTCAGCATGCCTTCCTGACGGGCGCACAGGCGAATCGCCTCCAGGGTGCCCTCGTTGGGCAGGCCATATTCCGGACCGCCGTAGCGGACGTCGAGGATCACGTCGGCGACGTTGATCTCGCGCCCCAGTTCGACCAGCTTGGCGGTGTTCCGGGCGATGCGCAGGATCTGCGCGTGAGTCTTCTCCGGCTTGGCCGAGGCGTCGATGCCGATCACCTTGTCGGCGCGGCCGTCCGCCGCGAAGCCGACCACCATGCCCGCCTGGGTGCTGCCGGTCACCGAGCAGACCACGATGTAATCGAACTTGAAACCCAGTTCGGCCTCCTGCTGGCGCACCTCTTCGGCGAAACCGACGAAGCCCAAGCCGCCCAGCGGATGCTCGGAGCAACCGGCGGGCACCGGGAAGGGCTTGCCGCCGGCGCGGCGCACATCATCCATCGCCTGTTCCCAGCTCGGGCGGATGCCGATATCGAAGCCCGCGGCATCCAGGCGCACATCGGCGCCCATGATGCGCGACATCTCGATGTTGCCGACGCGGTCGTACACGGCATCGGAGTAATTCACCCAGTTCTCCTGCACCAGCACGCACTTCATGCCCAGGTGCGCCGCCACCGCGGCGACCTGGCGGGTCTGGTTCGACTGGATGCCGCCGATCGACACCAGGGTGTCGCAGCCTTCCGCGATCGCCTCGGGAATCAGGTATTCGAGCTTGCGGGTCTTGTTGCCACCGAACGCCAGGCCGCTGTTGCAGTCCTCGCGCTTGGCGTACAGGTCGACCTTGCCGCCGAGGTGCGCGCTCAGGCGCTTGAGCGGCTGAATTGGGCTGGGTCCGAAGGTCAGCGGATAACGGGGAAAACGTTTCAAGTTCATGCGCGATGCTCCTGGGATTGAGGCGTGGGTCCAGGCATCGAAACTGGCGAAAAGGGAAGGCATGCTTGATCCACCAATCGAGTCTTCGGTGCCGACGGTGCAACAATGGTAGGAAAATGCGCGGTTTACATGGTTGCGATTTTTGTTGAATTCACGCATTATTTATGTACACTTTGCCGTAATTCTTATTATTTATTGTTTAAAAATGGCCAGTAGGACAATAAAAATTCACTCCCAGTCCGGCGCCGCCCGGACGCCGGCACCGGAACTGGACCGCACCGACAGATCGATCCTGCGCGCGCTGCAGCGCGACGCTTCGATTTCCAACGTGGCGCTGGCGGCCAAGGTGCACTTAAGCGCGCCGGCCTGCCTGCGGCGCGTCGAGCGCCTGAAGCGTTCGGGGCTGATCGCCGGCACCGTCGCCTTGCTCAACGCGCAGGCGCTGGGGGCGGGGATGCTGGTGATGATCGGCGTGGTTCTGGACCGTTCCACGCCGGAGTCCTTCGCCGCCTTTGAAAAAGCCGCGGCGAAGATTTCGGGCTGCATGGAATGCCACGTCGTGACCGGTGAGTTCGACTACTTCATGCTGGTGCGCACCCACGATAGCGACAGCTTCAACCGGCTGCACGCGGAGCAGCTGCTCTACCTGCCCGGCGTGCGCCAGATCCGCTCGTTCATGGTGCTCAAGCAGGTGCTGTCGACCACCCAGATTCCGCTATGAGCGCGAAAAGCCGGCCTGTTTCAGGCTGAAGCAAGGGCGCGGCCGCGGGGGACGAGGTGCCCAACCCATCGGCGCCACAAAGCCTGAACACCTTCTCCCGCAGCGCCTTCGGTCGGCTCGCGCATCAGGGGCCGCGACGGCACATCGCGCTGCGCCGGCAGCACCTGGGAAACCACCGCGAGACGGCCACCCGCCGTCAGCTGCGGAGCGCGTAGTCCACGCCCGCCTCAATGCGCGGCGCTGGCGGTCTTTTGCGCCTTTTCGCGGATTGCTTCGATGGTGGTCGAGCTGGTGATGGCGTTCGGGTCGATCACCACTTCCATCACCGAAGGTTTTTTCGACAGCAGGCAGCGCTCCAGCGCGCCGGCGAATTGCACGGTCTCGGTGACGGTCTCGCCATGCGCGCCATAGGCCTTGGCGAGCGCGGCGAAGTCCGGGTTGATCAGCGCGGTGCCGGAGACGCGGCCGGGGTAGTCGCGCTCCTGGTGCATGCGGATGGTGCCGTACATATTGTTGTTGACGACGATGAACACGATGTTCAGGCCGTACTGCACGGCGGTCGCCAGTTCCTGGCCGTTCATCATGTAGTCGCCGTCGCCGTTGAAGGCGATCACGGTCTGGTTGCGCCGCGCCGTCTTGGCGGCGACCGCCGCCGGCACGCCGAAGCCCATCGAGCCGGCCGAGGGGGCGAGTTGGGTGCGGTGCAGGGTGTAGGGGTGAAAGCGCGACAGCCAGCCGGAGAAGTTGCCGGCGCCGTTGGTGTAGATGGTGTCTTCGGGCAGCACCGCGTTCATGTGCTCGACGCAGGCGCGCAGGTCCACCTTGCCCGGCATCACGTGCGCGGGCTTGCGGAAGGCATCCAGTTCGGCGCGGCCTTCCTTGACCGAGGCGGCCCACTTGGCCGAGTCGATCTTGCCCATCGCGGCGGCGGCGGCGGCGAACTGGTTCACGCCGGAGCAGATCAGCAGTTCGCCCTGGTAGACACGGCCCAGTTCCGAAGGGTCGGCGTGCACGTGGATCAGGCGCTGCTTGGGCACCGGCGGCTCGATCAGCGTGTAGCCGGCGGTGGTCATCTCGCCCAGGCGCGCGCCGACAGTGATGAGCAGGTCCGAATTCTTGATCCGCTCGGCCAGCTTGGGGTTGGTGCCGATGCCGGCCTCGCCAATGTAGTTCGGGTGGCGGTTGTCCAGGGTGTCGAGAAAGCGGAATACGCAGGTGGCCGGCAGGTTCCAGTTCTCGATCCAGGCCTTGATGTCGGCCAGGCCCTGTTTCTCCCACACCGTGCCGCCCAGCAGCACGACTGGACGCTCAGCCCCCTGGACAAGTGCCTTGAGCTTTTGCATGTCGCCCGGCTGCGGCGCGGCCTGCACCACCTGGTAGGGCTTCACGTCGGCGACGGTCGCCATGGTGGTCAGCATGTCTTCCGGCAGCGAGAGCACCACCGGGCCGGGGCGGCCGGAAGTGGCCATGTGGAAGGCGTGACTCAGGTATTCGGGGATGCGGTCGGCGCGGTCGATCTGCGCCACCCACTTGGCCATCTGGCCGAACATGCGGCGATAGTCCACTTCCTGGAAGGCTTCGCGCTCGACCTGGTCGCTCGCCACCTGGCCGACCAGGAGAATCATCGGGTCCGAGTCCTGGAACGCCGTGTGCACGCCGATGCTCGCATTGGTCGCGCCCGGGCCGCGGGTGACGAAGCAGATGCCCGGCTTGCCGGTCAGCTTGCCGTAGGCGCCGGCCATGAAGGAGGCGCTGCCGTCCTGGCGCGCCACGATCAGCTCGATGGTGTCGCGCGCGTCATACAGCGCATCCAGAGCGGCGAGGTAGGACTCGCCCGGCACGCAGAAGGCGTGGCGCACGCCATGGATTTTCAGCTGGTCGACGAGGATCTGGCCGCCGGTGCGGGGCTTGAGCGTGGAAGTCATGTTTGTCTCGGAAACGGGAAGAGTTTGATGCGCGCGGCGTTAAAATGCGCAAGCCCGTTAAGTTAACACGAAGCCCGCTCCCGAGCCGGCAGGGCGTCCGGTGTCCCGCTTTTTCGTCGCTTTTTCGTCGCTTTTTTTCGAATCCAATAGGCAAACCATGATCCGCCCGCTGGACAACATCACCGTGCTCGCCCTCGAACACGTCATCGCCGCCCCTTTCTGCACGCGGCAGCTGGCCGACATGGGCGCGCGGGTGATCAAGATCGAGCGTCCCGGCGCGGGCGATTTCGCGCGCGCCTACGACACGCGCGTCAAGGGCCAGTCCTCGCACTTCGTCTGGGTCAACCGCTCCAAGGAGAGCTTGAGCCTGGACCTGAAGCACGCCAGAGCGCAGCCGGTGCTGGACCAGTTGCTCGCCCGCGCCGACGTGTTCATCCAGAACCTCGCCCCCGGCGCCACCGCGCGCATGGGCCTGGACTACGCGAGTCTCAAGCAACGCTTCCCGCGCCTGATCGTCTGCGACCTGTCCGGCTATGGCGGCGACGGCCCGCAGCGCGACAAGAAGGCCTACGACCTGCTGATCCAGAGCGAGGCCGGCTTTGTCACCACCACCGGTACCGAAGAAGAGCCGGCCAAGGCCGGCATCTCGGTGGCCGACATCGCCGCCGGCATGTACGCCTATACCAACATCCTCAACGCCATCCTGCTGCGCGAGCGCACCGGCCAGGGTTCGCACATCGACATCTCGATGCTCGAATCCCTGGCCGAGTGGATGAGTTTTCCGATGTACTATGCCTATGAAGGCGCCCCGCCACCGCCGCGCGCCGGCGCCTCGCACGCCACCATCTACCCCTACGGCCCCTTCAAGGCCGGCGATGGCAAGAGCATTGTTCTGGGCCTGCAGAACGAGCGCGAGTGGGCGGCCTTCTGCGAGAAAGTGATCCGCCAGCCCGAATTGACCAAACACCCGGAGTACGACGGTGTTGCCAGGCGCTCGGCCAACCGCGTGGCCTTGCGCGCGCTGATCGAGGCGGCGTTCAGCGGCCTCACCGTCGAACAGGTGATGCAGCGCCTGGACGAAGCGGCGATCGGCTATGGCCGCATGAACGAGATGGCCGACCTGTGGGCGCACCCGCAACTGAAAGCGCGCGAACGCTGGCGCCAGGTCGGCACGCCCAATGGCGCGATGACGGCCCTGCTGCCGCCGGGGCGCAACAGCGCGTTCGAGGCGCGCATGGACCCGATCCCGGCGGTCGGCGAGCACACCGAGGCAATCCTGCATGAACTGGGCATCGATGCGGACGGCCTCGCCGCCCTGAGAGCGGATTGCGCAATCTAGCCAATCACGCTCCTTCCGCATGCAGGCGCGCCTTGACAGCCCGCCTGCCATTTGAAACACTCTCCGCACAAATAAAGCAGGGCCCATGGCCTGAATGCACGAAAAACCGGGTTAGGCCTCGGACAGAGTTCAACTGAAGGAGACAACATGCAACGCCTCATCCAGGCCGGGCTGACGGCCCTGGCCGCCATCGCGTTTTGCTGTTCGGGCCCCGCGTTTTCACAAACCAAGGAATTCAAGATCGGCGTGGTGTACGACCGCACCGGCCCGCTGGCCGCCGGCGGCTCCGAGGCCGGGGACATCGGCAACCGCATCGCCATCGACATGATCAACGAGCGCGGCGGGGTCGAGGGCTACAAGATCGTGCCCATCTATGTCGACGCGCAATCCAAGGCCGAGGTGGCGATCTCCGAGACCGAGCGCCTGCTGAACCAGGACAAGGTGGAACTGATCATGGGCGTGTTCTCCAGCGCCCACTGCGTGCCGATGGCTTCCAAGATGGAAGCGGCCAAGAAGATCCTCTGGGCCAACATCTGCGTCGCCTCCAGCGTGCTCAAGGGCAAGAACTTCCAGTACACCTTCCGCGCCCAGGTGCACAGCGACCAGTATGGCGAAACCTCGTGCCAATTCGTCAATGAAATGTCCAAGGCCAAGTTCGGCATCGAGCCGAAAGCGCTCAAGGTGGCGATCATCTACGAAGACGGCCCCTACGGCGCCGGCATCGCGCAGGCCAGCGACGAAGTGTGCAAAAAGCTCGGCATCAACCCGGTGTTGAAGGAAGGCTACTCGGCCACCGCGCCCGATCTCTCCAGCCTGGTCACCAAGCTGCGCCGCGCGCGCCCGGACGTGATCCTGCACACCGGCTACAACCCCGACATCACCCTGTTCCTGCGCCAGTCCAAGGAGCAGGGCCTGAAGTTCAAGGCGCTGATCGGCCACGGCGCCGGCTACGGCCAGATCGACAAGCTGGCCGCCACCTTCGGCGCCGACGTCAACTACGTGTTCGACATCGACCCGGTGGCCGCGCAACTGCTAGATCCCAAGACCCTCAAGCCCGGCGTCGGCGACCTGACGAAGGAACTGATGAAGCGCTACCAGGCGATCAAGGGCCCGGGCGAGATGCCGCCGCATGCCTCGATGGGTTTCAACCAGGCCTGGATCTTTTTCACCGACGTGCTGCCACGCGCCATCAAGAAATACGGCGGCGCCAACGCCGAGGCGATCCGCAAGGCGGCGCTGGAGACCGACATCCCCGTCGGCGGCACCATCCAGGGCTACGGCGTGAAGTTCTTCCCGCCCGGCAACGCCATGGCCGGCCAGAACGAGCGCTCCTCGATGGTGGTGATGCAGTTCGTCAACGGCCGCACCAATGTCGCCTGGCCGAAGGCGATCCGCACCGTCGACCCGGTGATGCCCTTCCCCAAGGGCCACGCGTTCGCGCCGTAAGCCCAAGCCGCGCCGTGCCTCCGCATGGCGCAGCCTCCTCCCGCTCCGGCAGGCGATGCGCCTGCCGGCCTTGTTCGCAGCCATAGGCAGGACGACGCATCCAACGTGCTCAAGGTCCAGCAACTCAGCAAGCGCTTCGGCGGCTTCACCGCCGTGAACGGCATCTCGTTCGAACTGGGCGAAGGCGAGATTCTCGGCCTGATCGGCCCGAACGGCTCCGGCAAGAGCACCACCTTCAACCTGATCGCCGGCTTGTACGCGCCCAGCAGCGGCTCGATCAATTTCCGGGGCCGCGAGATCGGCGGCCTGAAACCCGCGCAGATCTGCCATGCCGGCATCGGCCGCACCTTCCAGATTCCGCGTCCCTTCCGCAAGCTGGGCATCCTGGAAAACGTCGCGCTCTCGGCCTACTACGGCCAGGACGGCAAGGTAACGCGCGCCCAGGCCTGGGCGCAGGCCGAAGAGGCGCTGGAGCTGATCGGCCTGCCCCATGCGCACAACGCCCAGATCGAGGGCCTGGGCGCGGCGGCGCTGAAAAAGCTCGAAATGGCACGGGCACTCGCCACCCAGCCGCGCCTGCTGCTGGCCGACGAATCGCTGGGCGGCCTGGACGAAGGCGAGATGAACCAGGCGGCGGACATGCTTGAGCGCGTACGCCGCGAGAAGAACATCACCATCATCTGGGTCGAGCACATCATGGGCGTGCTGATGCGCGTGGTCGACCGGGTGCTGGTGCTGGACCATGGCGAGATCATCGCCGCCGGCCTGCCGCATGAAGTGGCAAAGGACCCGCGCGTGGTCGAGGTGTATCTGGGCACCGATGCCGCCGAGGTGCAGGCCGATGCCGACTCGCGCCAGGCGCAAAGCGAAGGAGCCGCGCCGTGAGCGCCATGCTGGAACTGAAAAACGTCTCGGCCGGCTATGGCTCGTTCCAGGCGCTGTTCGACGTGTCGCTGACGGTCAACGCCGGCGAGGCGGTCGCGGTGATCGGCCCGAACGGCGCGGGCAAGACCACCTTGCTGCGCGCCATCTCCAAGCTGATCGAGCTCAGCGCCGGCGAGATTGTGTTCGACGGCAAGCGTTTGTCGGAAGTCGCGCCGCATCGCATCATCGAACTCGGCCTCTCGCAGGTGCCCGAACACCGCCGCCTGTTTCCGCGCCTGACGGTGGAGGAAAACCTGCGCATGGGCGCCTACACCCGCGAAGCGCGCGTGCATTTCACCCAGCGCCTGGAGATGGTCTACGCCCTGTTCCCGCGCATGCGCGAGCGCCGCCACCAGGCCGCCGGCACCATGTCCGGCGGCGAGCAGCAGATGTGCGCCATCGGCCGGGCGCTGATGAGCGGCCCCAAGCTGCTGCTGCTCGACGAACCCTCGGCGGGGCTGGCGCCGGTGATCGTGCAGTCGATTTTTGAGCTGATGAAGCAAATCCGCTCCGAGGGCTACACGGTGATGATCGTCGAGCAGAACGTGCGCCAGGTGCTCAAGGTGGTGGACCGCGCCTACCTGCTCGAAGTCGGCCGCATCAAGGCTTCCGGCAGCGCGGCCGAACTGCTCACCAGCGAACACATACAGAAGGCCTACGTGGGGCTCTGAACGGACGATCCATGGCGCAATTCTTCGACATCTTCCTGCTTGAAGCGGTGCTCAACGGCCTGCTGTTCGGCGGCGTGCTGGCCCTGCTCGCACTCGGCCTGAACCTGGTGTTCGGGGTGATCGACGTGGTGTGGATCTGCTACGCCGAGCTGATGATGATCGGCATGTACACGGTCTACTACCTGCACAACATCTATGGGCTGCCGCTGTTCGTCGCGTTCGGCGCCGCCGTCGTGCTGGTGGGGGCGCTGGGCATGCTGCTGCATGTGCTGGTGATCCGCCCCGTACTCAATAGCGAGCCGATCAACCAGTTGCTGGTGACCGGTGGAGTGCTCACCTTCCTGCAGGCGGCGGCGACCCTGGCCTTCGGCATCGAGTTCAAGAATCTCGGCGTTTCCATGCCCAGCCTGCTGGTGGGCGAAATCTCCCTGCCCTGGTCGCGTATCGCCGCCGCGCTCACCGCGGTGACGGCGATGGGCCTGCTCTGGCTGTTCCTGAAGAAAACCTACATCGGCACCGCGATCCGCGCGATCAGCCAGGACCGCGCCATCATGCCCCTGATGGGCGTGGATGCCAGCCGCATCTATCTCACCACCTCGGCGATCGGCGGCGGCCTGGCGGGGCTGGGCGCCTGCCTGCTGGTGCTGCAATACGACGTGCATCCGGCCATCGGCCTCTCGTTCGGGCCGCTCACCTTCATGGTCTGCGTGCTGGGCGGCCTGGGCAACATGCTGGGCGGCTTCATCGCCGCCTTCATCTTCGCGCAGCTGATCAACGTCGGCGGCTTTGTCTGGTCCACCGAGTGGGGCTATGTGATGGCATTCGGCTTTTTCATCGTCATGATGTTCGTGCGCCCGCAAGGCATTCTCGGGGGCAAGTCATGAAGCCGCGGCCGGCCTGGGCGTTCGCGATCGCCGCGCTGGCGATCCTGCCGTTGCTGGTCTCCAGCAACTACCTGCTGCACGTGATGGTGCTGGTGTTCATCTGGTCCTTCATCTACACCGCCTGGTCGCTGATGGGGCGCTTCGGCCTGGTCTCGTTCGGGCACAGCGCCTTCATGGGCATCGGCGCCTATGTGGTGACCATGCTGTGGAATTTTCACGGGCTGAGTCCATGGCTGGGCATTCCAATCGCCGTGGCTTTGGCCTGCGGTCTCGCCGTACTGATCGGCTACCCCTGCTTCCGCTTCCGCATCACCGGGCACTACTTCGCGCTGGTCACCCTCGCGCTCACGGAAGTGGTGCGCTCGGTGATCGTCGCCCTGCGCGACACCACCGGCGGTTCGCTCGGCGTGACGCCGAACAGCGTGCTGAAGGACGGCACCACCTGGTCGCTCACCGCCCTGCAGTTCGCCGACAAGCGCGTCTTCTTCTACCTCGCGCTGGGACTCTGGCTGTTCGGCCTGTGGGTCTGGCAGCGCATCGACCGCAGCATGCTGCGCTACGCGATGGAGGCGGTAAGCCAGGAGGAAGACGCCGCCGCTTCGGTGGGCGTGAACGTGACCCGCGCCAAGCTCACGGTGACCGTGATCAGCGCCGCGCTCACCGCGCTGGGCGGCGCGCTCTATGGCCAATACCAGCAATACATCAACCCGGAGACGGTGGCCTCGATCGGCGTGTCGCTGCAGATCGTGTTCGCGGTGATCGCCGGCGGCATGTTCGTGCGGTTGGGGCCGACGACGGGTGCGCTGTTCACCCTGCTGCTCACCGAGGCGCTGCGCGTGACCATCGGCAACAAGATCAACGCGCTGGACTCGACCATCTACGGCTTGATGCTGGTGCTGTTCATCATCTATATGCCCACCGGGATTCTCGGCAGGCTGATGCGGAAGAAAAAGCCGGCCGACGGCGCGTCCGGCGGGCCGGCCCGCCCGGCGCCTGCCTGAGCAGGCGGCATCGGCCGGCTAGCGAATGAACTTCTTCACGTAGTCGCGCCCCAGGCCGATTTTCTCGTAATAGCTGGTGGCGATCTCCAGGCGCGTGAACACGTCGTCGTAGCCGGTCGCGCGGCCCTGCGGGTCCACGTACATCAGCGCGCCGTGGACGATGAAAAAGGTGATCATCTCCGTGCAATCCTCCGGCACCACCAGGGTGTGGGTCTCGCCGGGCGGCTCGAAGGCATAGGAGCCTTCCTCGGCGATCCAGTCGTGCTCCAGGTAGTGCCAGCGGCCCTTCAGCACCAGGGCATGCACCCCGCCGGTATGGCGATGCCGCGACAGCACGCCACCGCGGGTGACGCGCATCACATGCGCGTAGAAACCCTGCGAGACATTGAAATGAAAAGGGCGGAAGGAGACCGTGTCGGTAAGCGGAATCCACTCGCGGCTCTCGCTTCCCATCGGGTCGGCCACCAATTGCAGCAGGCCGGGTACCACCAGGTCCGGGATCATGCCCATCGGCTGCGGCTTCTGGTAGGGCACCTTGCTGTAGTCGAGATCGGCGTGGGCGACGTCGTTCAGCACGGGGTTGTTCTGCGGCAGGTCCTTGGGGTCCATCGCGAGTCTCCGATTTTGTGTTTTCCGACTATGCGAACAAGTTTACACCGGCGTGCCGCCCTCCCGCACCAGATCGACAAAGGCGCGCAGTCCGGCGGGCATCTGGCGCCGGCTCGGGTAGTAGAGATAGAAACCGGGCATCGGCGCGCACCAATCGTCCAGCAGGCGGCGCAGGCGCCGCGCCGCCAGGCGGGATTGCGCCTGGCCTTCGAACACGCAGGCGATGCCCACCCCATCCTCGGCGGCGCGCAGCATCAGTTCCTGTTCGCCGAGGGTGAGCGACCCGTCGATCTCCATCCGCAAGGCCACGCCGGCGCGCTCGAACTCCCAGTGATACAGGCGCCCGCTGGGAAAACGGTGGCGGATGCAGTTGTGCGCGGCCAGGTCATGCGGGGTCTTCGGCACGCCGTGCCGCTTCAGGTACTTGGGCGAGGCCACCACCGCCAGGCGTTGCGGCGGGCCCAGGGGCACCGCAACCATGTCGCCCTGCAGGGACTCGCCGAAGCGCACCCCGGCATCGTAGCCGGCGGCGACGATGTCGATCAGGCTGTCGTCGGTGGTCAGCTCCACGCGCATCTGAGGATAGGCGGCGAGAAAGCGCGACACCAGCGGGGCGAGCAGCATGTGCGCGGCCGAGCGCGGCACATTCAGGCGCAGGGTGCCGACCGGCGTGGCGCGGAAGTCGTTGATGTCTTCCAGCGCATCGTCGATGTCGCGCAGCGCGGGAGTCAGGCGCGCGAGCAGGCGCTGGCCGGCTTCGCTGGGCGTCACGCTGCGCGTGGTGCGGTTCAGCAGGCGCACCCCCAGGCGCTCTTCCAGGCCGCGCAGCGCATGGCTCAGCGCCGAGGGCGACACCCCCAGTTCGGCGGCCGCGCGCCGGAAGCTGCGCAGGCGCGCCACGGTGGCGAACGAGATCAGGTCGGGAAGGGGCGCCTTGCTCATTGATGAATTTTACTCACTAACCGATTCAGAATGTAGCGGATTGTTGAACAGTACGCCAGCGCTTAACCTGCCCTTCTCGATTCAACGCAACAGGAGATGAATATGGAAAAGCGCGCATTGGGCGAAAGCGGCATCGCGGTCGGCGAGATCGGCCTGGGCTGCATGGGCATGTCCGAGTTCTACGGCGCCACCGACGAGGCGCAATCCCTCGATACCCTGGCGGCAGCGCTGGAGGCGGGGGTGACGCTGTTCGACACCGCCGACATGTACGGCTCGGGCCACAACGAAGAGTTGCTCGGCCGTTTCGCCAGGAGCGCGCCCGGGCGGCGCGCGCGCATGGTGATCGCCACCAAATTCGGCATCGTGCGCAAGCCCGGCGAATACGCGCGCGGCATCGACAATTCGCCCGCCTACGTGCGCGCCGCCTGCGAGGGCTCGCTCAAGCGCCTGGGAGTGGAGACCATTGACCTTTACTACTGCCATCGCCGCAATCCCGACACGCCGGTCGAAGACATGATCGGCGCGATGGCTGAACTGGTGAAAGCGGGCAAGGTGCGCGCGCTCGGCCTCTCCGAAGTCTCGGTCGAAACCCTGGAGCGTGCCTCGCGCGTGCACCCGATCGCGGCGGTACAAAGCGAATATTCGCTGTGGAGCCGCCAACCTGAGCAAGGCATGCTGCAGGCGTGCCGGCGGCTCGGCACCGCCTTCGTCCCCTACAGCCCGCTGGGGCGCGCCTTTCTCACCGGCACCGTGAATCCGGGCAAGCTGGAAGAGAAGGATTTCCGGCGCGCCAATCCACGCTTTCTCGACGAGGCGGCGGAAAAGAACGCGGCGCTGGTCGAGCAGCTGCGCGCCTTTGCCGCCGCGCGCGAACTCACCCCGGGACAGGCGGCTCTCGCGTGGATGCTGTCCAAACACGCGCACGTCATCCCGATACCCGGCACCAAGCGCCGCGCCTATCTGGAGCAGAATGCGGCGGCGGCGCGCGTGCGCCTGGGCACCGCCGACGTGGCCGCCCTCGATGCCTTGTTCACCCCTGCCGCGATCGCCGGCGCGCGCTATACGCCCGAAGGCATGAAGGGCATCGAGGCCGGAGCGCGGGAATGACCCCGCGCAGCGAAGCCTACGCCACCGGCCTGGCCCTGCTCAACCAGCTGCACGGCGGCCAGGCCGGCGAACAGATGGTCGAGGCGATGAAGAACATCTGCCCCGACTTCGCCACCATGACCGTCGAATGGGCGATGGCCGGCATCATGGCGCGGCCCGGCCTGGACCTGTTGACGCGCGAATACCTGCTGATCGCCTCCTGCGTCACCCTGGGCCATGCGGTGCCGCAGTTGCGCGCCCACATCGAGGCCGCGCTCAAGCTCGGCGCAAGCCAGGCGCAGGTGGTGGAAGCGATCCTGCAGATGACGTTCTACGCGGGCGGCGCGGCGGTTGCCAATGCCCTGGTAATCGCCGACGGGGTGTTCAAAGCCCAGGCCTGATCACGGCAGGTTCTCGCGCAGCACCACCGTGCTGCGCACCGCCTCCACGCCCGCCAGCACCTCGCGCGCGTCGCGCAGGTTGGAGAAGATGCGCACGCAGCTCATGATGGTCGATTGCGGGTTCTGCGTGATCACCGCGTCCATCGTGCCGTCGATCAACAGGGCGCGGGTATCGGGCGACAGGCCGTGGCCGATGAACACCACCTTCTGGTCGCGTCCGGCCTCCTTCAGCGCACGGCCCACGCCGTCGGAGGCCCCGCCGATGTTGTAGATGCCGGCCAGGTCCGCGTGCTGCTCCAGGAGCGCGCGGGTCTGCTCGTAGTTGCGCTGCGCGTCATCGCGCCCCTCGCGCAGGCCGACCACCTGGATGTGCGGGAACATCTCCTCGAAGATGTGCAGGAAGCCCATCTCGCGCTCCTCATGTGCGCGGTAGGAGAGGCTGCCGGCGATCATCGCCACCTTCTGCGAGCGTCCCGGCTTGGAGCCGATGAAACGCCCGAGCAAAAAACCGGCGGTGCGCCCGGCGGCGCGGTTGTCCAGGCCGATGTAGGCGACACGCTTTGAATTGGACAGGTCGGAGATCAGCGTGATCACCGGCACCCCGTCCTCGGCCAGGCGCTCGACCGCCTCGCGCACCATCGGGTGTTCGAGTGCCATGCAGGCGATGCCGTCGGCACGCCGGCCATGGCGCAGCAGGCTCTCAGCCAGCGCCTCCGGATTGAAGCCCTCGATGAACTCGACCTGGCCGCGCGCGTTGAAGGGCGCGAGGTGATCGTCCGCGTAGCCGACCATGTCGCCCAGCATGTTGAGAAAGCGGTTGGTACCGGCCGGCAGCAGGAAGGACAGGCGCATCGGCTTGGGCGCGGCGACCGCGTACAGCGCCTCGTCGGGCAGATAGCCCAGGCTCGCCGCCGCCTTGAGCACCTGCTGCACGGTGAGCGCCCGCACTCCCGGCCGCTGGTTGAGCACACGGTCCACCGTCGCGGTGGACACGCCGGCGATGCGCGCGACGTCGACCACGCGGGCGCGAGAGCCCGTCACGGGCGCCTCGGCCACAAGCGACGCACTCGCCGCGGTCGCGCGCGCACGTGCCGGCGCCGCCGGCTTCGATTGCGCCGTACGCTGCTTTGGCACAGACTGCCGTGGTGCAGCCCGGGGACGCGAACGCACCTTGGCACCGGCGCTTTTCGCGGACTTGCCCGCGGGCCTGCCCACGGCCTTTCCGGCGGATTTATTCATGCATCAGAAACCATCATTACAGTTGTTTGACATGCCCCGCACGCTCGCCTATCTTAGGCGACCGCGTGATGAGCGATACATCAATTTACATCATGCAATGCAGCAAATGCTAGTGCAAACCGTCAGGCCGCACAAGCCGTATCGACCCGCAAACCAATAAACGCCTTCGGAGACAAAACATGTCCAATCCTTCCCGGCGCGCCGCGCTGCGCAAACTTGCGGCGCTGCCGACGGCCGCGGCCATTACCGGCTTTCCGATGATCGCCCGCGCCGCCGAGTTCACCTACAAGTACGCCAACAACCTGCCGCTGACCCACCCGCTGAACGTGCGCGCGCAGGAAGCGGCGGACCGCATCAAGAAGGAAAGCGGCGGGCGCCTGGAAATCAACATCTTCCCGAACAACCAGCTCGGCGGCGACACGGACATGCTGGCGCAGGTGCGCAACGGCGGCATCGAATTCTTCACCCCGTCCGCGCTGGTGATCGCCACCGTCGTTCCGGTCGCCGCGATCAACGCGGTGGGCTTCGCCTTCTCCGACTACAACCAGGTGTGGGCGGCGATGGACGGCAAGCTCGGCGCCCACGTGCGCAACGCCATCTCCAAGGTCGGCCTGGTCGCGATGGAGAAGATGTGGGACAACGGCTTCCGCCAGACCACCACCTCGGGCAAGGCGATCGAATCGGCCAAGGACCTGGCCGGCCTGAAGATCCGCGTGCCGGTCAGCCCCCTGTCGATCTCCATGTTCAAGGGCCTGGGCGCCTCGCCCACCAGCCTGCAGTTCTCCGAGGTGTACTCGGCCCTGCAGACCAAGATCGTCGATGCGCAGGAAAATCCGCTGGCGATCATCCAGACCGCCAAGCTGTATGAAGTGCAGAAGTTCTGCTCCCTCACCAACCACATCTGGGACGGCTTCTGGTTCATCGGCAACGGCCGCGCCTGGAACCGCCTGCCCGCCGACCTGCGCGAGATTGCCGCGCGCGCGATCAACGAAGCCGGCGTGAAGCAACGCGAAGACGTGAAGAAGCTCAACGACACCGTGCAGGCCGACCTCGCCGCCAAGGGCCTGGGCTTCAACCGCCCGGCGGCCGACAGCTTCCGCGCGCAATTGCGCCAGGCCGGCTTCTACGCCGAGTGGCGCGACAAGTTCGGCGCCGAGCCCTGGGGCCTGCTCGAAGCGGCTGTCGGCAAGCTCGCTTAAGGCAGGAAACAGGCAACGGATTCAATCAGGGAACGCGAACCCCGCCCTCCTCCCTCACGTGCGAGGGCGGGGCACCCGCTGCCCCTGGTACCTCCAGGCATCCGCCCCATCACCGACCCTCATCCCAGGAAGCGCAGAAAATGGAACCTTCGGCGGTGCTGGAGCCCGCCTCCGCAACGGCATATGCGATGGCGCACGATTCCTCCTCGAATTCTTTCCCCTCTTCCACCGGCTGGCGCAAGGCTGTCGATATGGTCGACCGCTGGGCCGGCCATTGCGTCGAGATTCCCGCCGCACTGCTGGTGGTCGCCGAAGTGGGGGTGCTGCTCTCCGGCGTGATCTCGCGTTACGTGTTCCACAAGCCCCTGGTGTGGTCCGACGAACTCGCCTCCATCCTGTTCCTCTGGCTATCGATGCTCGGCGCCGTGGTGGCGCTGCGCCGTGGCGAACACATGCGGATGACCGCGCTGGTGTCGCGCGCCGGTCCGCAGATGCGCGCCTTTCTCGACGTGCTGGCGATCGCCGCCTCGCTCACTTTCCTGGTCCTGATCGCGTATCCCGCGTTTGACTACGCCAGCGAGGAAGCCGTGGTGGTCACCCCGGCGATGGAAATCTCCAACGCCTGGCGCGCCTCCGCCCTGCCCACCGGCGTGGGCCTGATGCTGCTGATGACGATCCTGCGCCTGACCCGCGTGGCGACGCTGAAGACCGCGATCGGCTCGATCGCCCTGTGCGCCCTCATCGCCGGCGCCTTCTGGCTCGCCGGCCCGGTGTTGATGAAGCTGGGCAAGCTCAACCTGGTGATCTTCTTTGTCGGTCTGGTCGCCGCCGGCGTATTCGCCGGCGTGCCGATCGCCTTCTCGTTTGCGCTGGCTACCTTCGGCTATCTCGCGCTCACCACCTCCACGCCGCTGCTGGTGATGGTGGGGCGGATGGACGAAGGCATGTCGCACCTGATCCTGCTCGCCGTTCCGCTGTTCGTATTCCTCGGCCTGCTGATCGAGATGACGGGCATGGCGCGCGCCATGGTGCGCTTTCTGGCCAGCCTGCTGGGCCACGTGCGCGGCGGCCTGCACTATGTGCTGGTGGGCGCAATGTACCTGGTGTCGGGCATCTCCGGGTCGAAAGCGGCCGACATGGCGGCCATCGCCCCGGTGCTGTTCCCCGAGATGAAGGAACGCGGCGCCAAGCCGGGCGACCTGGTGGCGCTGCTTTCGACCACCGGCGCGCAGACGGAGACCATCCCCCCGTCCATCGTGCTGATCACCATCGGCTCGGTCACCGGCGTGTCGATCGCGGCCCTCTTCACCGGCGGCCTGTTGCCCGGCGCGGTGCTGGGCCTGGCGCTGTGCGGCGTGGTGTGGTGGCGCTACCGCAAGGAAGATCTGAGCGGCGTCAAGCGCGCCTCCAGGGGCGAGATCGGCCGCGCCTTCATCATCGCGCTGCCGGCCATCGTGTTGCCTTTCCTGATCCGCGCCGCGGTGGTCGAAGGCGTGGCGACGGCCACCGAGGTCTCGACCATCGGCATCGTCTACTCCATCCTTGCGGGCCTGATCATCTACCGCCAGTTCGATCTGAAGCGCGTGCTGCCGATGCTGATCGAAACCGCCGCCTTGTCGGGCGCGATCATCCTGATCATTGGCGCCGCCACCGCGATGGCCTGGGGCCTGACCCAGTCCGGCTTCTCGCGCGACCTGGCGACCATGATGGCCGGCCTGCCGGGCGGCAGGATCGCCTTCCTGGTGGTCTCGCTGGTCGCCTTCGTGATCCTCGGCAGCGTGCTCGAGGGCATCCCGGCGATCGTACTGTTCGGCCCGCTGCTGTTCCCGATCGCCAAGCAGATCGGCGTGCACGAGGTGCACTACTCGATGGTAGTGATCCTCGCCATGGGCGTGGGCCTGTTCGCGCCGCCGTTCGGCGTGGGCTACTACGCCGCCTGCGCGATCGGCAAGGTGAATCCGGACGAGGGCATGCGCCCGATCCTGGGCTACCTCACGGCGCTGATCATCGGCCTGTTGCTGGTGACCTTCATCCCCTGGCTTTCCATCGGCTTTCTTTGATTCACACTTTTAGACTCTTTGCGCAGGACATAACAAGATGAGCAGATTTTTCGGCGAAATTCGCCAGGCCGGCTACGTCGTTCCCGATATCGAAGCCGCCATGGATTACTGGAGCCGCAAGCTCGGCGTCGGCCCCTGGTTCTACCGCGAGAAAGTGCCGATCGAGAACTACACCTATCGCGGCCAGCGCTACGAGGTGCACAACTCGGTGGCCCTGGCCAATTCCGGCCCCTTGCAGATGGAACTGATCCAGACCCGCAACGACGCGCCCTCGATGTACCGCGATTTCCTCAAGGCCGGCAACACCGGCCTGCAGCACGTCGCCTACTGGACCGAGAATTTCGACCAAGACATGAAACGCCTCATCGCCCAGGGCTACCAGGTGGTGATGAGCGGCGAAGTCGGCGAGCGCGGCCGCTTTGTCTATTTCGACACCGAATACCACCCGGGCACCGTGATTGAACTGTCGGAAGTGGCCGGCCCCAAGGGCAAGCTGTTCAAGATGATCCGCGAAGCCTCGCTGGGCTGGGACGGCAGCAACCCGGTGCGCCCTTTCCCCGATCTCAATACTCTCTAGCCCACCGATAGATCATTTCGCCGCGAAGGCCACGCCATGAGCAGCACCCGCCGCAGCAGCACCCACCTGCAAGCCACCTACCTGATCGAGACGCCGCTGGAGCCGGCGCGCGCCGCCGAGGTGCTGGCGGGAGAGCAAAGCTGCGGCACCTTCGCGCGCGTCGCCGGGGAGACCGACGAGTTGCGCGAGCGCGCCCGCGCGACGGTGGACAATATCGAGGAGCTGGAGCCGCTCGCCTCCCCGAGTCTGCCGAACGCCTGGCTGGCGCGCCAGGGGCTGATGTCCAAGGGCCCGTTCCGCCGCGCCAAGGTCACGGTCTCGTTCCCGGTCGCCAACATCGGCGCCAACCTCGCCACCCTGGCCGCCACCGTCGCCGGCAATCTCTACGACCTGGGCGAAGTCACCGGCCTGCGCCTGCTTTCTCTCAAGCTGCCGCCCGAGTACCGCGCCCGCTTCGAGTGGCCGCGCCACGGCGTCTCCGGCACGCGCAAGCTGACCGGCGTGCCGCAGGGTCCGCTGGTGGGCACCATCATCAAGCCCAACGTCGGCCTCTCCGCCGAGCAGACCGCGGTGCTGGTGGGCGAGTTGTGCGAATCTGGTGTCGACTTCATCAAGGACGACGAAGTCTGCGCCAACCCCGACCACGCGCCGCTGCCGGACCGCATCCGCGCGGTGATGGCGCGCGTGCGGCGCTTCCAGGACGCCACCGGCAAGCATGTGATGGTCGCCTTCAACATCACCGACGACCTCGACTCGATGCGCCACCATGCCGAGCTGATCCGGCGGGAAGGCGGCACATGCGCCATGGTGAGCCTGAACTGGGCCGGCTTCTCGGCCGTCGAATCCCTGCGCCGCACCACGGGTCTTGCAATCCACGGCCATCGCAACGGCTTCGGCATGTTCTCGCGCGAGCCCGCCCTGGGCATGGACTTCTCCGCTTACCAGACCCTGTGGCGCCTGGCCGGCGTGGACCACATGCATGTGCACGGCCTGCAGGGCAAGTTTTCGCAAGAGGATTCGGAGGTGATCGGGTCGGCGCGCGATTGCCTGACGTCACTGGTTCCGAGTGCCGACGACCGCGTGATGCCCGCCTTTTCCTCCGGCCAGTGGGCCGGCACCGTGCCGGCCACGCGCGAGGCGCTGAACGGCAGCGACCTGTTGTTCATGTCCGGCGGCGGCATCCTCGCGCATCCGGGCGGGCCGCGCGCCGGCGTGGCCAGCATCCGCCAGGCCTGGGAGGCGGCGAACAGCGGCCGCAGCCTGCAAGACGCCGCGCAAGGCATGCCCGAACTGGCGCGCGCGCTCGAGTTCTTCGGCGCCAGATAAGCATCATGGAGGCCGGGCCCAGGATCGGCTGGTACGGCGACGATTTCACCGGCGCCACCGACACGCTGCTCAATGCCGCCGGCGCCGGCCTGCGCGCCCTGCTGTTCACGCGCATCCCCACGCCGGAGCAACTGCGGCGCGCCGGCGAGCTGGAGGCCATCGGCATCGCCGGTGCGGCCCGCAGCATGGCGCCGGAGGCGATGGCGGACGAGCTCGAACCGGTGGGCCGCTTTTTCGCGCGGCTCGGCGTGCCGGTGCTGCACTACAAGGTCTGCTCCACCTTCGACAGCGCGCCCCAGGTGGGCAACATTGCCATCGCCATCGCCACCTTGCGCTCACACGTGGTGAACCGGTTTGTGCCCATCGTCGGCGGCCAGCCCGGCATCGGACGCTATTGCGCGTTCAGCAACCTCTACGCCTCGGCCGGCGCGGGCGGCGCGGTGCATCGTATCGACCGCCATCCCACCATGAGCCGGCATCCGGTCACGCCGATGCACGAGGCCGACCTGCGCACGCACTTCGCGACGCTCGGACTTCCCGATGTGGCGGGGCTGCACGCGCCCGCCTATGAACAGGAAGCAGCAGCACTGGACACGCAGCTCGATGCGCTCACGCCCGCCTCGCGCGGCATCGCACCGGTGTTGATGGATCTCACCGACCCCGCGCAACTGGCCGCGGTCGGCCGCCTGATCTGGTCGCGCGCGGCCGCCGCCCGCCTGCTCGCCGTCGGCCCCAGCAGCGTGGTGCAGGCCTTGACCGCGCACTGGACCCAGACCGGCGAGCTGCGCGCGCCCGAGACGCGCAGCACGTCCGCCGCGCCGCCCCGCACCCCGGTCTTCGTCCTCGCCGGCAGCCTCTCACCGGTGACCGCGCGCCAGATCGGCGCCGCCACCTCCTATGCCAAGCTCCCTCTCGAGGCCACGCGACTGGCCGGCGATCCAGCCTACGCCAATGCCCGCCTCGCCGAAGCGCTGGCACATCTGCGCACCGGCCACCCGGTGCTGGCCGGCACTTCCCTCGAGGCAGGCACGGGCCAGGCAGCGGATACGCACGCCGTGGCGCTGGCCTGCGCCGCTTTCCTCAAGCGCCTGCTGGCGCAGATGCCGCTGGCGCGCGTCGGCATCGCCGGCGGCGACACCTCCAGCCACGCGGTGCAGGCGCTCGACCTGTGGGGCCTGTCGCACGTGCGCGTGCTCGGCCCCGGCGTGGCGCTGACCCGCGCCCACAGCGACGATCTGGCCCTCGATGGCATGGAGCTGATGCTCAAGGGCGGGCAGATGGGCCAGGAAGACCTGTTCGAGCTTCTGCTGAAGTAGCTGCCGCCGGCGTGGAGCCGGCCCTTGGCGCCGCTACAATGCGCCCCTGTGCTTGCGCCCCGCCCCCGCTTGCTATACCTTGGCAGCCCGGCCGCGCGTTCCGGGTGCACCCTGACGCGCACTCGCCGCCAACAACGCGGATAAACAGCAGCGCAACCGAGGGCCCGCCATGCTCGCCAACACTCCCACGCCCGGCATCGCCGGCCTGGACCACGCCGTGATCGCCGTGCGCGACCTGGACGCAGCGCAGGAGACCTATACCCGCATGGGCTTCACCCTGGCCCCGCGCGGCCTGCACTCCACCGGCTCCTCCAACCACAACATCATGGTCGGGCCGGACAACTACTTCGAGCTGCTGACGGTACCGCGCCCCAACCCGATGCAGAGCTACTTCTACGAGTTCAACCAGCTTGGTGACGGCATGGCCGCGCTCGCCCTGTCGGGCACCGACTGGCGCGCCGCCAGCGTGGCGCTGCGCGAGAAGGGCTTCGAGCCGGCGCAGCCGCTGCAGCTCTCGCGCCAGGTGACGCAGGGCAGCCGCCAAGGTACCGCCAGCTTCACCATCACCAACATGGAGCCGCGCACCACCCCCGGCGCCCAGGTGTTCATCTGCCAGCACCACACGCCCGAACTGGTCTGGCTGCCCGAACTGATGCAGCACGCCAACGGCGCGCACGCGGTGGCCGCGGTCGCCTTCATCGCCGACAACGTGGCGCACCAGGCCGGCATCTACGCCAAGCTGCTGGGCAACTGGCCGGAGCGCATCGACGAGGGCATGAAGGTGAACACCGGGGCCGGCGGCACCGCGGCCGCGATCGCCGTCTGCACCCGCGTCGCCCTGCAGGCGCGCCTGGCCGGGGTTGACCTGCCCGACCGCGCACGGCCGCACCTGGCGGCGCTGTTCATCCGCATCAAGGACCGCGCGGCCACCTACGCGACGCTGCGCGCCGGCAACTTCAACGCCAAGCGCATGAGCGACGGCTCGATCGCCATCGACGCGCGCGAGGCGCATGGGGTGGCGGTGGTGTTCGGCTAGGCCACGCGCTTCACAAGCCGGTGCCGATCGACGACAGCGCGCCGCTGGAACTACCGGGCGAGATCCGCCGCGCCGACTACGCCGGCGGCGTGCGCCTGTCGCTGGCCGCGGCGCGCCAGTCGGCGTGAAAGTCTGGCAAGATGCGCGCGGCGACACCGCTGCGCCAGCCTTCCATTTCAAGTCCCGATTTTGAAAGAACATGCCCGCGATTGAACTGGTGATCTTCGACATGGCCGGCACTACGGTGCGCGACGACAACCAGGTGCCGGAGGCCTTCACCGCCGCGCTGGCCGAACACGGCATCGCGATCGGCGCGCAGCAGATCCAGGCCCTGCGCGGCGCCTCCAAGAAGCAGGCGATCGCCGCGCTGTTGCCGCCCGGCGCGGACCTGGCCGCGCGCACCGACCGGGTCTACGAAACCTTTCGCGCCCAGCTCGCGCAACGCTTCGATGGCACCGCGCGCGAGGTGCCCGGCGCCGCGGCCGTATTCGCGCAACTGCGCGGACGCGGCCTCAAGGTCACGCTCAATACCGGCTTCGACCGCGATACCACGCGCATGCTGATGGCCGCGCTGGGCTGGAACGAGGCGATGGTCGATGCGATCGCCTGCGGCGACGAGGTGGCGCAGGGCCGCCCCGCGCCGGACCTGATCCACCGCTGCATGGCGCTCACCGGCGTGACCACCTCTGAGGCGGTGGCCAATCTCGGCGACACCATCCTCGACCTGCGCGCCGGCCACGCGGCCGGCGTGGCGCTCAACATCGGCGTACTCTCCGGCGCGCACCCGCGCGACATGCTGGCGGCCGAACCGCACACGCACCTGCTGGCCAGCGTCGCCGACCTGCCGGCGCTGCTCGCGGCTACTTGAATCCCGCCGTGGCGGCAGGAAAGGCGCCGCACTGCTCCGGCGCCGTTCCCCGCCTGCCGGCGCGCGGCCTCAGGCCGGGTGCGCCGCCTCTCCAGCCGCCGGCGCCGTGCCGCGCAGGTGCGCGCGCAGGTTCAGCACCTGCAGGGTCGCGCCGATCGCCAGCAGCACGAACAGCACGCCGGCCGCCACCTGCAATTCCGGCGCATCGGCGTTCGGCAGCAGGGGCTTGCCCAGGGGCAGGCGGGTGGTGGTTTCGGTGACGCCGGGGATCATGTGGAAAAAGAACGTGGTGGAATAGCTCACGGTCTCCACGTAAGGCGAGAGCTTGCCGAACGCGCGGGTGCGCGCCGCCACCGCCGCCACGCCCAGCACGATCAGCGTGAGGATGCCCAGCGCGTGCGGCTTGCCGAAACCGCCGTGCTGGAAGATGCCGAAGCCGGTCAGGCAGGTGATGACGGTGGCGATGACGTAGACCTTGCCCGCCATGGTGCCGGGGCGGATGTGCCCGGCGCGGATCAGCGCGATCGCGCCGGCGGCGACCGCGACCAGGCTGACCAAGGTGTGGATGACGCCCAGATACGTAAGTCCGTAGATCATTGTTGTTCCCCTGTTTTGATGAGCCGGAACCGCCAGGCGGGACGCGCTTGGCCCCGGGCCACCAATCTACCAAACCGCCGCGCGCGTGGATACGCCTGAATGTGTCAAACGGCACGCGCGCGTGGCGGTCGCCGCGCCAACACCACGGGCAGCGGCGCCCGCCGCCGGCAACACCTAGAACGGCTTGAAGGACTCCAGGAACATGTCGGCGTCGCTCGCCTCGAACGCGCCCTGGCGCCCCGCCAGCACCACCTGGAAGTAGCGCTTGTCGCGCGCGAACAGGCGCGCGCGCAACTGCGCCGGCGCGCTTTTCTCCGCGGCGCCCAGCTTGCCGCCGACCACGATCTCGCGGCCCGGCAGCCCCGGCTGCCCCCTGGAGGTGACCGGCTTGCTGCTCACCAGCTTGCCCCCCAGGCTGCGCACCAGCGCGGCCTGCATCAGGTCCAGCGTCGCCTCGTCGACCGTGGCGGGAAAGTCGGCGAAGCCCGCGCCCAGGGCCGTCTCGTCGATGAGCACGCTGTACATCTTCATGTTCACCTTGCCCAGCGGCGTGGCCAGGGTGTGCTCGCCCTGGCCGGGCTTTTGCGGAAACAGCACCGTGAAGCCGCCGTCCTGGGCGTTGAACTCGCGCCAGTCCATCTTCGGGTTGCAGGCGGCCAGCAGCAGCGGGAAAATCAGCAGCACCGCAAGACGGGCGCCGTGCGCGGCGCGGAAGATGTTGAGGAAGGGCATGGAGACTGCGGGAAGCGGAGCAGGCGCCATTATCCCCCCGCTTGCCGCCGGCCACGCCGCGCCCCATAATCCCCGCACCCGCGTCCGCGCTCCGCCGCCGCGTCTGCTGCCGCTTCCGCCACCGCTTCCGCCACCGCTTCCACCGCCAGTTCCGCCACCCGTTCGCCGCCCGATCGACCGCCATGCACCTGAGCACCCTGCTGCTGTTCTGCGCCGTCGCCTTCATCGCCATCGCCACTCCCGGCCCCACCGTGCTGCTTGCCCTGGCGAACGGTTCGCGCCACGGCCTGCGCCTGGCGGCATGCGGCATGCTGGGCGCGGTGTGCTCCGACTTCATCCTGGTCGGCGCCGTCGCCCTCGGCCTGGGCGCGCTGCTGGCCGCTTCCGAGTTCTGGTTCAACGTGCTCAAATGGGCCGGGGCGGTGTATCTCGCCTGGCTCGGCCTGATGCTGCTGCGCTCGAGGGGCACGCTGGGCGCGGTCGATATCAGCGGCGCCGCGGCGGACGGAAAAGCGGTTACCGGGCGCGCGCTGTTCCTCAAATGCTTCCTGGTCGCCGTCACCAACCCCAAGGGCTACCTGTTCTGCTCGGCCCTGCTGCCGCAATTCATCTCGCCCACCGAAGCGCAGTGGCCGCAGTACCTGGTGATCGGCCTGCTGTTCGCCGCCCTCGACTTCATCGTGATGGCCGCCTATGCCGCCGCCGGCGCGCGCGCCATGCGCCTGCTCAAGGCACGCGGCGCGCTCTGGCTGGACCGCGCCTGCGGCGGTGCCCTGCTCGCGCTGGCCGGCTCGCTGGCGCTGTACCGGCGCGGCGCAAGCTGAGGCGGCTCGGCGCGGGCCGGGCGCCTCCTCAACAAGCCGGGGCGGCGCGGGCCGGTTCAATCGCCCTATTCAGGGCCTGGCTTATCCAGCAGCGCTGCCTGCATGAGGCCCGGCACCCGCTCCGCCCAAGCCGATCGCCGCCCGGATCAAACCCGCCTTGGCGCCAACCTGCCGTGACGCCAACCCGCGCCGCTCAAACCTTCTTGAGCATGTGGCGGATCACCTTGCCCGACTGCTCCGGCGGCAGCTTGAGGATGCGCCCGTAGAGGTTGATGGTGATCTCGCACAGCTTCGACTTGTCCACGCCCGGCGCGCCCGGATTCTGCAGCATCGCCAGATCGCGGCCATAGCGCTCGGCGATCGGCGTCACCGCCGCCTGCAGGATCGGCTCGACTTCGGAAGCCAGCGGCGGGGTCTGCGGCGAGGCCGATGCGCTGCGCAGCACTTCACCCAGCGCGGCGGCATCCTCCTTGCGGGCCGCCTCCGAAATGTATTTCGGCAGTTCCAGCGCCTGGCCCTTGACCGGAAACAGGAAGCGGTAACAGAGGTCGCCGCCGCCGGCGTACAGCTCCTTCATCTCCGCCAGCATCGCCGTCATGTAGCGCGCCGCCGCCTCGTCGGAAGCCTCGGGAATGCGCTTGAGCACCAGCGGCTCGATGATGCCGCGCACCGTGATGAATACCTCCTGCTGGGTCTTGCCCTCGCGCACCAGCAGGTTCAGCTCGGTGAGGATGTCGCGGTAGGTCGGCGCGTCATACTGCTTGAGCGCGGCGAACGCGGCGTTCTGCGCCAGCGCCTTGTCCACCTCGTACATCTTGAAGCGCGCTTCGGCGTGCGGCTGCACGAACAGGCGCGCCGCCCCGTACAGCAGCACCAGGCAGATGCCGAATGCCGCGCCGAAGCGCCCCTTGTTGTGACCCACGTTGCCTACCGCGATCATCGCCAGTACCGCCGCGATCAAAGCGCACACGGCCCCCACGGCCACGCTGATTGCTATCAATTTCTTCCCCTTGCTTGGCTGTTGCGACCGCATTTCAATGCGCCGCTTCCTCCCATGAAGCGGCGCCGGCCACCTCCGGTACAAGAGCGGTACAGGGGGCGCGGACCTCATTTTAGCCTGCCGCCGCGGCAAGCCGAAGACCGGTCGGGCGTGCTGCCCAGGCGCTTCGCGCAAGCGCGCCGTCCACCCCGGGCACGGCGATGGCCCGTGGCGCGCGCTCCGGCGCTAGCGGATCGCCGCGCCGGAACGCGCCGCTTCGCGCGCCGGGCGCGATACCGGGCGCGAACTGACCCCGCCGGTGGTGAAGGCGCCGGGCGTGGCATTGCCCGACAGCGAAGGCGCGCCCGGGGTCGGATTGGTGATCAGCGGCGAGCCGGGCACCGGGAACGGCGCGGCGGAAGTGATCGGCTGCGGGCGGCGCGCCACCACCACCGGCCCGTAGCCGTAGCCCGACCCGTAATCGCAATCGACGCGGCGCTCGCGCTGGCACTGATCGAACATCGCCTGGCGGCGCTGCTCCTCGGTGCGCCGGCGCGCCTCCTCGTCCTGGCGCAGGCCCAGTTCCTGGCGGACCTGGAACTGGCGCAAATCCTCCGCCTCGCGGCGCAGGCGCGCATCGGACATGTCATTGGCCGCCTCGCGCTCGCGGCGCGAGCGCCAGTACCGCGCCTCTTCGTCCGGCCCCATGCCGGAAGGATAGCTGCTGGCGATCGCCGGTGCCGCGTTTACCGCCGACACATTGCGCCCGCTGGCGGGCGGCGGCGTGGTGGTGTAGTTGGTCACGCCACTCGCATCGACCCACTTGAACACGGTCTGCGCCTGGCCGGGTACCGGCGCCGCCAGCGCCGCCGCCGCGACCAGGACGAGCGGAGCGAGCGGGGCAAAACGGGCGAAAATCGGCTGCATGGCGTCTCCTGCGCGGCGGGCGGCCCCGCCAGAATCAACTTGTCTTCAAAGTGTACGCTTTTTACCCGGCGCGGATGCACCGCAGGGCCCCAAAACGGGCGGCGATTGTAACCGGATATTGCCGGCCCGCCGCTCTCCCCCCGCTCCCCCGCGCGGCCGGCGAACCCCGGCATCGAAAAAGCCACCGAATCCGGCCATCCGGGCGTCCCTCGCCAGGCAAAGCCGCCTCAGCGCGCCTCCCGGTACAGCCAGGGGCGCTGTTGGCGGTCCCGTGCCTCCGCCGCCTCGATATCAGTCAGGCGGGATAGCGTCAGCCCGATTTCATCCATGCCGGCCAGCAGCATGGCCTTGCGGTAGGGCTCGACCTCAAAAGGCACGAACGCGCCATCCTTTAAGACCACCCGCTGCGCGTCGAGTTCGACGGTCAGTTCCGCTGGTTGCGGCGTGATCGCGGCAAACACCCGCGCCATCGCCTCCGGCGCCAGGCGGACCGGCAGCACCCCGTTCTGGAAGCAGTTGCTGAAAAAAATGTCCCCGAAGGAAGGCGCGATCACCACCCGGATGCCGAAATCGGCCAGCGCCCACACCGCGTTCTCGCGCGACGAGCCGCAGCCGAAGTTCTCCCCCGCCACCAGTATTTTTGCGCCGCGGAACGGCTCGCGGTTGAGCACGAAGTCCGGGTTTTCCCCGCTGCCCACACCGTTCATGTAGCGCAAGGTCTCCAGCGCATACGGCGCCAGTTCGCCCTTGCCGAATTGCGCGACCCGCTCGATGCGGATGATCACGTCGGTATCGATATTGGCGAGCGGCAGCGGCGCGGCGATCGCGGTGAGATGGTTGAGCGCTTCCACTACGCGGCCTTTCGTGATTGCAACCGCGCGCGCAGGCGCGGCAGGTACTCCAGTCCCTCGATGGCGCGCGAGCCGTACCACGAGGTCATCTCGCCGTCGATCAGCTCGACGCGCTTGCCGGGCATCTGCTCACGCAGTTCGGCCACGTGGCGCTCGCGGAACATGTAAGGCTCGGTGGAAAGCAGCACCAGCCCGGCCTCGCGCGCCGCCTCGGCCAGATCCACCCGCGGATAGCGCGCCGCGCCGGGAGCTGTACCGCGCGCCCCGCCGAACTTCCCGCCACTGCCGCGCGGCACCGTGGTCCAGCCCACCGTGGCCAGAGTCCTGGCGATATAGGTATCGGCCGCCACGCTCATCCACGGGTCTTTCCAGATCAGGTACAGCACGCGCTCCGATACGAATTGCGAGGCCGCCGCGCGCGCCGCGCCCAGCGCCTCTTCAAAACGCGCGCACAGCTGCCGCGCCTCTGGCTCACGCCCAAACACGCCGCCGATCAGCCGGTACAGGGCCAGGTTGTCCTCCGGCGCGTTCGGATGGGTCACGATCAGGTGTGGAACGAATTGCGCCAGCGCATCGGCGACCGGCCTGGTGTTCTCGTCCATGTTCAGCACCACATGGGTGGGCGCCAGAGAGCGCAGCCGCGCCATGTCCACATCCTTGGTGCCGCCCACCTTCGGTATGTCCGCCACCAGCGCCTTCGGGTGGATGCAAAAGCCGGTGCGCGCCACCAGTTGCGGCGCCAACCCCAGGGCGCAGATCAGCTCGGTGACCGAGGGCACCAGGCAGGCGATGCGCGCGCGCGCCTCCGCACGCGCGTGGCGCGTGCCGGCGGCATCGATCAGCGTATCGCCTTCCACATGCACCTCAGGTCTTCTGCCCTTCGACCGCGCGCGGCTTGCGCGCCTTGCCGGCCAGCACCGCGTCGAAGAGCCAGTTCGGCAGCAGGCGCAGCAGCTTGGCGACCAAGCCCATCTGCCAGGGCACCACCGCGTAACTCGCGCCCCGGTCGATGACGCGGCGGATGCGCCGCGCCGCCTCGTCCGGCTCCATGATGAAGGGCATCATGTAGGGGTTCTTTTCCGTCAGCGGCGTGCGGATGTAGCCCGGCAGCACCGTCACCACCTCGATATTGAAGGCCTTCATCTCGCCGCGCAGCGCTTCGAGGTAGCTGATCGCCGCCGCCTTCGAGGCGCAGTAGCCGCCCGAGCCCGGCAGGCCGCGGATCCCGGCGACGCTGGCGATGCCCACCAGCTTGCCGCCGCCCCTGGCATGCATCGCCTGCACAAAAGGGGTGAAGGTGGCGAACAGACCGACCACGTTGACCTTGAAGATGCGGTCGAAGGAAGGCAGGTCTTCCTCGAACTCGGTGAGCGTGCCCGCCGAGATGCCGGCGTTGGCGATCACCACATCGGGCGCGCCGAAGCGCGCGATGAAATCGGCCGCCGCGCTTTTCAGGGCTGCGTGATCGGTCACGTCCAGCGGATAAATCACCGCCTCGCCCTTCAGGGTGCGCGCCACCGCCTCCAGCTCCTCGCGGCGCCGCGCGGTGATCGCGATCACGTTGCCCGGCGCGTCGTATACCCGCGCGAATTCCGCACCCAGGCCGCCGGAGGCGCCCGTGATGAATATTTTTAGCGTCATGGCGTAAAGGTATCACGGCGGGTGTTTTGGCCACCTTTGCGCGGCCCCCCGGCAAAACCCGACATTTTTCGCACTTTCATCGGCCCGCCCACTTTCCGCATCACCGCATCTACATCACGGCCTCGTCGCCATATCCATCGAACGAACATTCCCCCGCCCCGATCGCATATTGCGGCCGGTCGCCGGGTGAATGGCGGCGCAGGTGCGGCGGGTTGTAGCCCAGGTCCACCCCCGGCGGGCGCTGCGGCATGCCGGGGCGGATGCGCTCATTGGGGTTGC
>Ga0307511_10000268_pt1 | contig 54105 bp, 51 predicted proteins | sample 13_EM_MG_FD_200266 | JGI IMG/M metagenome (GOLD analysis project Ga0307511, IMG submission 200266) | Populus trichocarpa ectomycorrhiza microbial communities from riparian zone in the Pacific Northwest, United States - 13_EM | ecosystem: Host-associated > Plants > Roots > Unclassified | place... | reverse complement strand
CAACATCGGAAGGCTGATGCTGGCGGCGCCGCTGGATCATTGCGGGCGCATGTTGGAACAGTACTGCCTCTCGCAGACGCCCGGAAGGCTCATGAGATGCTTGGCGGTATTCGTGTCCGGCCCCCGGCAAGATAGTGCTGACACCCTGGCATCTGTATATCCTGACACTCCGCGCGCGACGCCGACGGGCGTGAGCTTGGCAGCCCGCTGTCCGTTGTAGTTGTGCAACGTATGAGGTCAGACCACCTGAGCTGTGGCAGTATCCCGTTCCACAGACCGAGAACGGAGCGGGGAAGTGCGGCTATCAGCAATTGGGGCGTTCTTTCGGACGAGTGTTGCCGTTGGTTTGGTAGTTTGCGTTACTGCCTGTGGGGGCGGTGGTGGTGGGGGTTCTCCCAACCCCGTTCTGGGCACCCTGAGTTTCAAGACGAACGAAAACGTTGCGCTCACTACCAGTCTGACCGCGACTGATCCCGGCGGCGGCCAGGTCACTTTCTCGCAGGCGGGCAATCCGACGTCGGGGGTCGTCAGCGGCTTTACTCCTGCCGGCACGTTCATCTACACCCCGAATCCGAACTTCACGGGGAGTGACTCGTTCGCGATACAGGCCATGGACGCCGCGGGCAACAAGACTGCGGGCACGGTCACGATTACGGTGACTGTCAATCAGGCGCCGACTGCCGCCAGCACAGCACTGCGCGCCGATGGCACGGCTCTCGCGACGATCAATGTGCTTCAGAGTGCGAATGATCCAGACAAGGACCCGCTGACTGTCACAATAGTGGATCAGCCTCCGACAGGTGCGGGGACTGCGAGTGTCAACAGCGATGGCAGTGTGAGTCTCTCCGGGTTGTCCGGCTTCAAGGGGCTGACACACTTCACCTACCAGGTAAAAGACCCGAGCGGTGCGACCGCCAAAGGGGCTGCTGCCATCTTCGTAGGCACGGATCCTTTCCGCGCCGCCTTTGTTGGTGACGCGGCGGGAAATGGATCGAACGAGGTCTACCTCACGGATTTTGCCGCGGACCCGGTTGTCATGACCGCTGCCACGCAGGGGAATCTGCGTCTCAAGGGATTCGCCGCTTCCGATAACGGCGCCACCATCGCCTACCGGACTGAGGATACGACGTCGCCGGCGAAAACGAGCCTGTCGTTCGTGAAGACGGCGACACCCGCTCAATCGACCGCCATTGCGCTGCCCACGGGCACCGTGCCCGTGTTGGACGGAAATAACCGGGACCAATTCGTGGTCAGTCCCGATGGTCAATGGATCGCGGTCATTGCCGGGCAGGGTAATTCAAACTCGCTTTACGTGGTCAACATTGCTCAGCCCACGGTCGTGAGCCAGATTCAACCCGCCGGCGCCGCATACGCGACGTTGCCTGCTTTCTCACTCGATTCGAAGAGCATCTATTTTCTCGCAACCACTGTTGCAGGGGGTGCCCACAAGTCGTTGTATTATGCGTCCTTGAGCACTCCGGCGCAGACGACCCTGATGTCCGAGTTGAGTGATACAGGGTCGCTGGACGCCGATGTGTCGGCCTATGCTGTGGCGCCGGATCAGACGCGAATCCTGCTCCAGGCAGTTCGACTTGGGAAACCGGGCGTGTTCTTCGTAAATGCACAGAATCCGGCGATGGAGAGTCGGCTAAACGAAGATGTTGTAGGTCAAGCCGTTGGAGCAACGACTGTCGGTCTGCCCGCGGGCCGGGGAGGTAGCTCCACCGTCTCGCGAGTTGTCTACGAGGTGCAAGGAGTTTCAGTCACCCATCCGCCCGGTATCTACGTCGCGGAAGTCTCCTCGAGTCCCAATCCGCGCCTGGCCGTCCAGAATTCGAGTGCTCACGTCCTTGGCCTTCGACCGGACGGCGCCGCCTTCCTGTACACAGATGGGGCCCAGGTGTCCGAAGCGGTCATAGACACACCAGGGAGTCAGTCCGTGGGCGGCGGATATGGAGGCTGGTACGATTCCACGGGTAATATCGTGCTTCTGTCGCAACATCTGCCGTACCAGGCGCTCGCTTCAACATCGCGTGGCGCTTTCGGAACAACGAATGCGGTTGGCACAACATCACTGGCCGCAGTCTACAACGACGTCTCTGGATTCGACCGGGGGGTCGCCATCATCGGCCAGGGGCCGACCTCCGGGACGCCGCCGACCACGTCGACGCTGCAGATAGTCAGCGCGCTTGCGCCGCGAGGCCTGCTGTCCCTGGCTTCGTTTCAATCACCGCTGCAGTTGACATCCGCTTCCTCGAAAGTCGTTTCGAAGCCTTGAGAAAACGCATACTCGTTCTGTTGCTCGTGGTGAGCGTCACTTCGCTCGCACTGGCTGACACCAACATCAGGATACTCAACAGCGACGCCCACTTTCCGGAGGGGCCTGTCTGGTATCGCGGCAAGCTCTACTACGTGGAGTACGGGCGCAACACCGTGACCCGCTGGGACGGGCGCAAGAACACGGTGTTTGCAACTGATAAAGGATGCGGTCAGTCGGCTGTCATTCCCACAGTGCGCGGCGATTTCATCACGACCTGCTATGACAACGGCACCATCGGCCGGATGTCCGTTGACGGCAGGGTGCTGTCGGCCTACACACACGACCGCGACGGCAATCGGTTCGTCGGACCGAACGATTTGGCGCCCGACGGTCACGGCGGCATTTATTTCACCACTTCCGGAACTGAGGGTCCCGCGATTGATGCGAAGGTCTTCTACATCGCGGCCGATGGGACGATCAGTCAGAAGGCGGTTGATCTGCACGGCGCCAATGGCCTCGCGGTCTCGAAGGACGGTGGCACGCTGTATGTCGTGGAGACCGCGGAAAGCCGGTTGCTGCAGTTTCTGATCGGGCCGGACACGACGCTCTCGGAGCGGCGGGTTTTCGTGAATCTCGACGATCTCACGGATCACCAGGGTCACATCTGGCCCGATGGCGTGAAGATCGATTCGAAGGGCGAGATTTATATCGGCCAGAGCCCGCGCGATCCGAATGCGCCGCTGGCTGGCAGGATCTTCGTTGTCAGTCCCGGCGGCAAGCTGCTGCGGACGCTGAGTTTGCCGTCACCCGGGGTGCCGAATTTCGCCTTCAGCCCGGATGAGAAGACGTTGTACGTCACCGCCGTCGATCAGCTCGGCAAGGCGCCCTATCACGGCAAGGTCTACGCCATCGGCAACAACTGACTGGCCAACAGCGCACGCGATGCCCAGCATCGCTGTCGAAGGGCCATCGCGGAAATTGTGCCCGAAAAGTGCAGTCCAACAATCAAGTCCGGTTGCGGCAACGCGAGATAGGCGAGTGACGTGCTGCGTTGCAGTTTGTCCGCCGGTGGCCGGCTGGCACAAGTAAGTTAACTGTTGCTTTGGGAAAGGTGTTTTAATACGCCGCAAAGGGTGTCGTCACAAGGAGAGTTCCATTTCTCAGAACATCCTGTTGATCTCGGACGCGCCGGATGCCGGGGCAGTGCGCGACGCGCTGATCAACAGCGGCGACACTCCCTTCAAAGTAGATTGGGTCAGAAGTCGCGCCGCGGCCATTGAGCGACTGACCGGCGCAAGTCACGCACAGGCAGCAAGTGCCGTGACGAGCGCGCAGTGCGGGGAGGAGGCCGGTGACGTAGTCGCCGTGTTGGTCGATCTGTTTCTGCCGGACAGCTCAGGTCTGGACACGTTTGCGCACTTGTTTCGCGCAGCGCCACAAATTCCCATCCTGATCCTGAGTGCCGTGCAAGACGAGGAGGTCGCGCGTCTGGCGGTGAGCCAGGGTGCGCAGGATTATTTCCTGAAAGATCACCTCGACAATCACCTGTTGCCGAAGACTCTGCGCACCATCATCGAGCGAGCCGCAAGCACGCAGGTGCTCTACGATCAGCAGGAGCGAGCGCGTGTCACCCTCGATTCCATCGGCGATGCGGTCATCAGCACCGACCTGTGGGGCAAGGTGACTTATCTGAATGCAGTTGCCGAAAGGATGACTGGCTGGACACGTTGCGAGGCATCGGGGCATTACGTGGACGAAGTGTTCCGGACTGTCGATGGTGCGACCGGCGAAGACGTACGCAAGGCTATGGAACTCGCCGTTCGCGAAGACACTGCGGTTGGCCTGACACCGCACTGTCCGTCGGGGCAGGATGGCGGAGCCGATGTTACGAGTGAGAATTCGGCGGCCCCGGTCCATGACCGGCGAGGGGTGGTGACGGGGGCGGTCATGGTGTTCCGTGACATGAGCACGGCACGCGCCCTGTCACACAGAATGTCCTACCTGGCGCAGCACGACACTCTCACCGACCTGCCGAACCGGGGGTTGCTCAACGATCGGCTGAATCATGCAATCTCCCTGGCGCACCGCCGCCGCAAGAAGATGGCGGTATTGTTTCTCGACGTCGACCGGTTCAAGCATGTCAATGACTCTCTTGGACACGAGATCGGTGATCGTCTGCTGCAGTCGGTCGCGCGACGGCTACTGGGCTGCGTGCGTCGCTCGGACACCGTCAGCCGCCAGGGTGGTGATGAATTCGTCATCCTGCTTTCCGAAGTCACGCAGGCCCAGGATGCGGCGCTCAGCGCTGAGAAGATGCTGCAGGCGTTGAGCGCGACGCATCGCATCGACGAGCATGAGTTACGGGTGACCGGCAGCATCGGCATCGTGGTCTATCCTGATGACGGAACGCAGGCCGACGTGCTGCTGAAGCATGCGGATTTTGCGATGTATCATGCGAAGGATCAGGGGCGCAACAACTACCAGTTCTTCGAGCCGAATCTGAATGTGCGCGCGCTCGCGCGGCAGATGCTCGAGAGTGGCCTGCGACGCGCGATAGACAGCCAGGAGCTGGTGTTGCACTACCAGCCGAAGGTGAACCTCCAGAGCGGCAGCATCGTCGGCGCCGAGGCCTTCGTTCGCTGGCGTCACCCGGAACGTGGACTCATTCTTCCTTCCCAGTTCGTCCCGATTGCGGAGTCCTGCGGGAGCATCGTGCCCATTGGCCGCTGGGTGCTGCGCGAAGCGTGCCGCCAGGCGCGGCTCTGGCAGGCCGCAGGCATTGCCGCCCTGCGGATTGCCATCAATTTGTCTGCCGGCGAGCTGCGCGACCGGGACTTCCTGCCGTGCGTGCGGCAGACCCTCGATGAGACCGGGCTCGCGCCGCGCGACCTGGAGCTCGAGCTGAGGGAAGCTGTGTTGATGCAGGATGCGCAGTTCGCCTCGAGCGTGCTGGGCTCGTTGAAGGACCTGGACGTGCAGCTCGCGCTCGATGATTTTGGCACCGGCTATTCGTCTTTGAGCAACCTCAAGCAGTTTCCCATCGACATCCTCAAGATAGACCAGTCCTTCGTGCGCGAGCTGACGACGGACCCAGGCGCCAACAGCATCGTCAGCGCCGTGATCGGAATGGGGAAAAACCTGGGGATGCAGGTGGTCGCCGAAGGCGTGGAGTCACGTGAGCAGCTCACCTGCCTGCAGCAGTTGGCCTGTCCACATGGGCAGGGCTTCTATTTCAGCCAGCCGGTGACCGCCGCGCAATTTGCCCGCCTGTTCGGCCGCAAGGGGACCGGCGCCGTCGCCGTTTGATTCACCGGGAACCTATGGCCTGCGCAGCGATTGGTATATCGCTCCTCAGCAGCTCGCGCGGCACCCGTGATAAACGACCTCTGGTACAAGAACGCGGTCATCTATTGCCTGTCGGTGGCATCCTTTATGGATGCCAACGCCGACGGCATTGGCGACTTCGCCGGCCTGATGCGCCGCCTGGACTACCTGCACGGACTGGGCGTGACCGCAATCTGGCTGATGCCGGTCCAATCCTCGCCGGGGAAGGATGACGGGTACGATGTCTGCGATTATTACAATGTCGACTCCCGCTACGGAACGCTGGGTGATTTCGTTGAATTCACGCATGCAGCCAAGCAGCGTGGCATCCGCGTAATCATCGATCTCGTCGTCAATCACACTTCGAATCAACATCCCTGGTTCAAGGAGGCGCGGCGGGATCCGCGCTCCAGGTACCGCGACTGGTATGTCTGGTCGAAGAAAAAGCCGCCCGATGCCAACCGCGGGATAGTGTTTCCGGGTGTTCAGAAATCAACCTGGACGTACGACCGGGAAGCGCACGCGTGGTATTTCCACCGCTTTTATGACTTCCAACCGGACCTGAATACGTCGAATCCGCACGTGCAGGCCGAGATCCTCAAAATCATGGGATTCTGGATACAGTTGGGCGTCTCCGGCTTCCGCATGGATGCAGTGCCCTTCGTCATCTCGAAGAAGGGGCCGGGGATGAAGCAACCGGTGGAGCAATACGACATTCTGCGCGCTTTCCGAGAGTTCCTCCAATGGCGGGAGGGCGACTCCATCATCCTGGCCCGCCACGGCGCAGTGGGGGCTGTTCCTGCGCAATCATGACGAGCTGGATCTCGGCAGGCTTGCGCCGGAGCAGAGGAAGGCAGTCTTCGAGGCGTTCGGTCCGGAAGATCGGATGCAGTTGTATGGCAGAGGAATCCGTCGGCGCCTGGCGCCGATGCTCGGCGGTGACCGGCGCCGCATCGAGCTTGCCTACAGCCTGATGTTTACGCTGCCGGGTACGCCGGTCATCCGTTATGGGGACGAGTTGGGAATGGGAGACGATCTGTCGCTGCCCGAGCGTCAATGCGCCCGGACACCCATGCAATGGTCTGATGAGCCCAACGCCGGGTTCACGAAGAAGTCACGGCCGGTGATCCCAGTCATCAGCGGCGGCGCCTTTGGTTACGAACACGTCAATGCTGCGCAGCAACGCCGCGATCCCAACTCACTGCTCAATTGGACCGAGCGGATCATCCGGATGAGAAAGGAAGTCCCGGAAATAGGCTGGGGTGACTACGAGGTCATCCCGACCCGGGATCACGCCATACTGGTGCTCAGGTATGACTGGCGAAACAACTCAGTTTTGTTCGTCCACAATCTGGATGCCAGGCCGCGGGAAACAGTGTTCTCAGCAGGGATGGGCGATGCCGGCCGGGTGCTCGTGAATGTGCTGTCGAGCGATCACAGCCGCGCAGACGACACCGGCCAACATCGCATCGTCATGGAAGGTTACGGTTACCGCTGGTACCGCGTCGGCGGCCTGGACTACCTGCTCAATCGAAGCGACATCGAGACTGCCCGCCCGGCTAAAGGTCGGCGGGCCCGGCAGCCGCGCCGTCAGTGATGTGAGCACATCGCAAGCAGCAGGATGACGGGGATGGGTACACCGAGCAGCCACAATAGAATTCCACGACCCATGAGTATCTCCCGAAGACGACTATAGGCAATCAACGGCGCGCGCCGCGCAAGGTTCCCTGATGGCAACCACAGTGTCGTCGAACCAACTCAGGCAGTCGCGAGAGGGGGACAGAGTGACCTGCAAGGAATATGTGATCTAGTCTGCCGGCTCCCAGGGATTCTCACGGAGTCGGCAATGAAAGGATTGGCAGGTCTCGGCCAGGCGTGTTCTTTGGTACTTGCTGCGATGGTGACAACCTCCGGATTCGCGCAGGAGAGGGCGCTGACCCTGGAGGGGCAGCGGTTTCTGATGCGGGGAGCGGAACAATCGCAGGCGCGGGAAGGCGGTGGCCACCGCCCCATGTCGCACTCGAGAGTCTGTTCGGCCGCGACACCGGCACCGGGCACCGCAAGTTGCCATGCACACGTCGTAATGGATGAAACGGGGCGTCCGTTCGCTACGACCGGCCCGGCGGGCTATGCTCCAGCAGATCTTCGCGCCGCCTACTCAGTAACGGGGAACGGCACGTCCAGCACGATCATTGCGATCGTGGACGCCTTCGGTTATCCCAACGCTGAATCGGATCTTGCGACCTACCGGGCGCAGTTTGGATTGCCTGCCTGTACGACTGCCAACGGCTGCTTCAAGAAAGTGAATCAGAACGGCGTTCAGGGCAGATACCCCGCTGCCAATACGGGCTGGGAACAGGAGACTGCGCTGGATCTGGATATGGCCAGTGCAATGTGCCCGGGTTGCTCGATTCTGCTCGTGGAGGCGACTAACTCCAGCCTCAGCAACCTGGCAATGGCGGTCAACAGGGCTGCATCGATGGGAGCCCACGCCATCAGCAACAGTTACGGTGGCGGTGAGTCGGGTACGCAGAATACCGAGCAGCTCTACAACTATGCGGGCATCGCCGTCACGGCGAGCTCGGGCGATGGCGGATTCGGCGTAGAGTTTCCCGCGGCATCTCCACATGTGACCGCCGTGGGTGGAACAACGTTGACGCGCAGCAGTTCTACTACCCGAGGTTTTGCTGAGACAGCCTGGAGTGGTGCCGGTAGCGGCTGTAGTGCCGTCTATGCCAAGCCAACTTGGCAGAAAGACACCGGTTGCGCGAGGCGAACGGTGGCCGACGTCTCTGCAGTTGCAGATCCCAACACGGGAGTTGCTGTATTCGGACCCAGCGGCCGCGGGACCAGATCCGCATGGTTGGTATTCGGTGGCACGAGTGTCTCGGCTCCCCTGATCGCCGGCATCTACGGAGTCAACGATACGGCGGTGAACCACGGAAGCGATCCGTACCGGCATACGGCCAATCTCCATGACGTAACGTCGGGTAGCAACGGTACGTGTACTGTCGCTTACCTGTGTACTGCGGTCGCTGGCTACGACGGGCCGACCGGCTTGGGCACGCCGAACGGAATCGCCGCTTTCGGTTTCTAAGGTCACCTCCCCGATCTTCGCGGGGCGGCCATCTGCATGCGATCACCCAAGAAGGGTGACCGCCGCAGATGGCCGCTTCGCGAAACCACGTCGCTCAGCCGTTCAGCTCCCGCTTCCGGCGCGCCTCGTAGGCCTTAACGTGCAGATGGGCTACGGCCAGGATCGGCCGGCCAGCTGATTTCGATTGCCGACGTTGCAGCAGATCGCCCAGGATCTGGTCGGCTTCGGTCCGCCCGCCACTCTCGACATCCCGCAGCATGGAGGCCGTCAGCGAGGATCCCGCGGCAGTCAGGGTAGCCAGGCTGCGCGCCCGCATTGACGCACTCGGCGCGTAGCCCGCTTCGGCCGCGATCTGCGCGCACTCTTCATAGACCTGCGCTGACAAATCAGCTCCACCTGCTGCGTGCACGTCTCCCACTGCTGCGCGCATCAGGCACGTAATTCCGGCGGCGGCTGCAATGAACGCCCACTTTTCCCACATCGCCTGCAGGATGTTGTCGCTGAGACGGGCAGTAAACGGCGCCGCAGCCAGTTGCGCCTGGACTGCCTGCGCGCGTTCCGAAGGCTGTCCACTTCGTTCGCCGAACGTCAGGCCGTGCATGTCGTTGAGATGGAGAATCCTGCCTTGGGCATCCAGCGCGGCGGAAATTAAGCAGAGACCTCCAAATACCGCCGTCGGACCAAATCGGGTGTCCAGAACGTCGAGGTGCTTCATCCCGTTCAATAACGGCAGGATCACAGTGCCGGGTCCGACCGCCGGCGCGAAAGACTCGATTGCGCTCTCGAGGTCGTACGCCTTGCAGCTCAGAAGGATCAGATCATAGGGGTGCTGTAGGTCCGTCGCGAGAACGACCGGGGCGCCCGGCACGTGCAGATCGCCAGCGGGGCTTCTGATGACCAAGCCCGTCTCGCGTAGCTGAGCGGCGCGGCGCTCTCGCACGAGGAATGTCACATCGCGGTTCGCCTGCAGCAACCGGCCACCAAAGTAACCTCCGATCGCCCCCGCGCCTACGACCAGAATTCGCATGTCCGGCCTCCTGATTCGAGGCTGCACGCCCCGGGCTATCGTAGCCGAATCGAGTGAGCGCCCGGCCCGGGTCTATCGAAAGACCCCGGGGTGCCTACCCCACCGGATGGATGGATCCTGTTGCGGTCGCCCAAAGACCACAGTTACATTGTCCTTTACCTGCAAAGCTTGCGGGGAAAGCTCGCCATGGAAGGCCCAGCTGCAAACTTGAGCCCGCATGCTCATTAAAACGAAGTGGGAGTGACGTGCCGGTCGACTACCGCATACTGATGATTACGGCCAACGTCCTGGCAAATCAGCTGGGACTTCCCGTGCCCGTGATCCCGACTCTGATTGTGGCCGGCGCCTGGGCCGCTCAGGGGACGATTTCGCCCGCTGCATTGTTCGTCGGGGCCATCGTCGCCTGCGTCGGCGCGGACAGTGTGTGGTTCATGGCAGGGAGGATCTACGGCAACGGCGTCATGAAGGTGTTGTGCCGGATATCACTGACGCCGGACTCGTGTGTCAGCGATACGCAGTCGCGTTTCGAGCGCTGGGGCGCGAATGCGCTGCTGGTCGCGAAGTTCGTACCGGGTCTGGCGCTCATCGCTCCGCCGCTCGCGGGCGCAACGAAGATGGCCTGGCTACGTTTTCTCGTCTTCAGCACGTTAGGCTCCGCCGCATGGGTGAGCGTCGCCATCATGGGCGGCATGCTATTCCGGCATCAGATTGAGCAATTAATGCCCCATCTCGCCGACTTCGGGGCGGCAGCCGCGAGCACGATCGGCGTGCTGCTCGTGGCCTATATCGGGTACAAGTGGTGGGAGCGGAGGCGCTTCTATTCCGTGCTGCGCATGGCGCGGATCGACGCGCAAGAGTTGCACCAACTGATGGGCGCCGCGCCTGCACCGTTGATAGTCGACGTTCGTTCGCTAACAGCCCTGACACTCGACCCGCGGCGGATCCCAGGCGCATTGCACGTACCGTTACTCGAGATAGAGCAACACCTCAGGGATCTACCCCGCGATCGCGAGATTGTCGCCTACTGCACCTGTCCGAACGAGGCCTCCGCCGCCCAGGTAGCGAAGCTGTTGATGAACAGTGGCTTCCGCAAAGTCAGGCCACTGTTTGGTGGGCTCGATGCCTGGATTGCGGCCGGGTATGCCGTGGATCTGATGCCGGTGAGTGGCGATCGGCTCGGTGCGGCCGTACTGGCTCCCGGGCAGCACTAACGCGAAGGCGATTGGGCCAGCAGCACCGGGCGATCGCTGTAGTAGTTGGGAAACACCCGCTTCAAGTTTTCGATCTTGGGCAGGTCGTTGTAGGCGATGTAGGGATCCGACGGGTGGTGCGCAAGATAGTCCTGGTGGTAGCCCTCTGCCGGGTAAAACCCCTTCAAGTGGTCTACGCGGGTGACGATCGGCCGGTGAAATACGCCTGCCTTGTTCAATTGGGCGATGTACGCCGTGGCGATATTCTTTTGCGTTTCGTCGCTGTAGACGATGGCCGAACGATATTGCGTACCCGTGTCGGGTCCCTGCCGGTTCAACTGGGTTGGATCGTGCGCCACTGAGAAGAAAATCTGCAGCAGCTCGCCGTAGGAAACCTTTGCGGGATCGAAAGTGATCTGCACCGACTCCGCATGACCCGTTGTGCCCCTGCCCACGACTTCGTACTGAGCGGTAGACCTGTCACCGCCAGCGTATCCGGAAACAGCTTTCTCTACGCCCTTGACGTGCTCGTAGACGCCTTGCACGCCCCAGAAGCAGCCGCCCGAGAGCACCGCGGTTTGAAGGGTGCCCGGTTGTTTCGGGTTGTCCATCTCGGGAGCAGGGACATTGACCGGCGCCTCGGCCGCGCAGGATGCGAGTTGCCACCCGATTCCAATGACAGCCACGAGTGTCGGGAGTACGGAGCGTTTTGCGGATCGCAGCGTGGAGAATCGCGATATGGGCAATGGCATTGGAAGCTCCCAGTTCTAAGCGCGCGCGACGAAATGCAGCGCGACGGAGTTCATGCAGTAGCGCAGGCCGGTGGGCCTGGGGCCATCATCGAACACATGCCCCAGGTGTGCGTCGCACAGCCGGCATGAGATCGCATCGCGCCGCATGCCGAGGGTGCGATCCGAGGTTTTCACGATGTTGGACCCGGAGATGGGCTGCCAGAAGCTCGGCCAGCCGGTCCCGGAATCAAACTTGGTCCTGGAATCGTACAGCGCGGTGTCGCAACAGATACAACGGTACAACCCGTCGGCCTTGTTGTGATCATACTCGCCGGAGAACGCGAATTCCGTTCCCGCTTGCCGGGTAACGTAGTAGGCCGCGGGCGAAAGTTGCGCGTGCCATTGGGCTTCGGTCTTCACGACCTTGTCGAGGGTTACTTTGCCCAGGCTCTTGCCCGACGGGGCGAACTGTTCGATTGACACCTGCGCAGGCGAGGTCCCAGAGGCCGCACCCCGGGCCGCAGCGGTGGGTGGCGGGTCAGCGGACCAGGTCCGCCGTATCAGCGCTCCGGTTACGGCCGCGGCAATCCCGCCGGTGAGTAGTGCCCGCCGGCCCTTGTTCGGCTCCGCTGACTGGGAACGTGCAGATCCAGGTTTCATGGCTCAGTAGACCGTCCTGGCCGCCATTTGATTGCAGGATGAGGTTCTGCTTGCACCCCATCTTAAGACTTCTTGAGGGTATGGTGTGAGCCCTTCCGCGGGGTCACTTCTCGTACGCGACTCGATAGATCACGTTCGCCCCGTCGTCACTGAACAGGAGCGAGCCGTCGTTGAGGACGACCGCTGCGACGGGGCGCCCCCATGCGTCGCCGTCATCGACGATGAAGCCGGTCACGAAATCGTCGTACTCACCTGTTGGAACTCCATTCTTCATGCGCACCCGGACGACCTTGTGACCGGTGCGAAATCCGCGGTTCCAGGAGCCATGGAACATCGCAAACCCGTCGCCAACGTACTCGGCCGGAAAGGCGTACTTTCCGGACGTCGCGGTGTAGAACACGAGGCCTAGTGCTGCCGAGTGGGCTTGATAGGGGACGTCAGGCACGAGGACCTTGTCCTTGAGATCGGGCCGGTCGCCCTTCAGTCTCGGTTCCTCGTTCGATCCCATGTAGTACCACGGCCATCCATAGAAGCCGCCTTCCCGGACCCGTGTCGAATAGTCAGGTACCAGGTCATCGCCGAGCGCGTCGCGCTCATTCGTCGTGCACCACAGGGCCCCGGTCTGCGGCTGCATGGTGAGACCCACGCAGTTGCGGATTCCCGTAGCGAAGATCTTCCCCGGGCCCTTTGAGTCCACGTTGAAAGCCAACACGTCGGCGCGGTTTTCCTCCGTGTCCCACGTTGCACCCAACGCATGCGTGGCTTCCCACTCCTTGGCCTGCTCCGGCGTCTTCTTAGACATCCCCTCGGCGTAGTTGGAAGCGGAGCCTACGGATATGAACATCCTCCGGCCGTCGGGCGAGAATACGAGGTCGCGAGTGGTGTGACCGCCTCCTGAGGGTAGTTCCGGAACGACCACTTCTGGAGCGCTACGTGCTTTCACATCGCCGTTCTTGAACGCAAAACGTACGACGCGATTGGTCTCGGCAACGTACAGCCAGGTCGGATTTGCACTCGGGTAAAAGGAAATTCCGAATGGCTTGTCGAGCCCTTCGGCGAATACATCTGCTCTGGCTGAACTGCGCCCGTCGGGCGCAGGGTGCAGGACCGACACTCGTCCACCGCGTGTTTCGGTCACGAAGACGTCGCCATTGGGTGCGACGATCATTCGGCGTGGGCCCAGCAGATCGGAAGCAAACATGCCTATCTCGAAGCCTGGTGGCGCCTTGGGATGCGCATAAGCAGGCCGCGGAATCAGCTTCGGAGGGTTGCGGGCTGAGTCAGAGCTGAAGGGGGCCGGAAGATTCGCGAGGTCGATTTTGTGCGTGCGGCCGGGCGCGTCTTTCTTCCAGTCCGCCTCGGATGCTGATGGGGCGGTTCCGCCCGGTGTTGCCGGGCGCGATACATTCGCCGTGGCAGTCTTGACGCTCTTGAAATATTCGATGAGATCGGCCCGCTTGGCCTTGTCTTGCACGGCTACGACCATGGCCGTACCAGGTACCACTGTCGATGGTGACGCGAGGAACCCATTCAGGGTGCGCGCATTCCACGTCAGTTTCGAATCCTGAAGTGCCTTCGTGTAACCGAACGAGGAGTCGGCTGCCGCGTGGCGGCCATAGACGCCTATCAGAGAGGGTCCTTGCGCACCCCCGTTGTCATTCGGCTCCGCCGTGTGGCACACCGAACACTGTTGCTGAAACAGCGTTTTGCCCGAAGCCGCATCTGCGGCGACCGCCGGCGTGCAGAGTACTGGAGCACCGAACATGAGCAGTGCGCCGTAAATCCCTATCAGGTGCGTCGGGTGTCCATTCATGGAAGGCTCGCTGCTAAACGGTGTACTCGACGAAATATACCGTACTTTGTACACGGTCGTTGTCAAGACACCGCTTGCGCGAGCATCGGTGTGGCAACGTCCGGGAGCACGGATTAACATTGCTGTATGACACAGTCCCAGGCGCCTCCCCGCCGTGTACTCATCGTCGACGATAACGAAGACGCAGCGAATTCTCTTGCGATGATTCTCAAGCTGAGCGGTCACGAGACCGCCTCGGTGTACACAGCCGCGGATGCTCTGGAGCGCGCGACAGCGTTCAGGCCGGACGTGGTACTGCTGGATATCGGGTTGCCGGGCATGGATGGCTATGAGGTCGCGCAAAAGATTCGCGAGCTCCCGGGGCTGAGAGACATCCGGCTCGTGGCCGTCACGGGCTACGGACGATCTGATGATCGCGTGCGCGCGCGTGACGCTGGTTTCGACGACCACCTCACGAAGCCGGTGGAGTTTGCGGTTCTGGATCGGGCGCTTGCAGGGCGTCCGGGCTAGGCCAAGCTCGCCCCCGGTTTAGTCTGTGCGGGGTCCGATGCCGGCCACAAACACGTGCGCCGGTGTGGAATCGTGCGTGCTGCAGGTGAGCGCCCCGTCAGTCGGCGAGCAGCGCGCGACGTCAACCGCGCTCAAGTCCTTCACTTCGCCTGCCGTGTTGGTGAGCCGTACTGCTCCCGAGATGCAGCACACGAGAGTCTCCGGCCATTCGCTTGTTTGAATGATCTCGGCCCGCGCGAGTTGCACGCAGCGGCTCGCCGAGCGCGTGCGCTCCTGGGAGACAATCAGATTCAAATCGGTGCTTGCGCCGTCCAAAAGGGTGCAACTCGTCTGCCACGCACCGTCGAATGACACCATCTGCCCCGCCAGGGTCAGCTGCATCCGCCCATGTTGGCCGAAATCCAACTCCACTCCCGGCCCACGGACCAGCACCAGGGTCCGTTGATAGCCGTCGAAGGACGAGAAAGGCCCGGGCGCAGCAATGGTTGCGAGGCTCAACCGCCAGTCAAACGCGGTTGGTTCCGGCGGCACGCGCAAGATCTCCCGCGTTACGCCGCCGCCGTTTTTCCAGGGGACGGCGCGATAGCTCGATTCGCGCATGATGATCATTCGAGGATTGTCGCACGGCACTGTGGAGGAATGCGACGAGTCGACAGGACCGCTGTCATTTTATGGGGTGGCGATGTAGGGCCTGTTTCACTATCCTCGGCCGCTGGTTTTTTTGGTGAGCAGGCGAATGCCTGCGATGAAGGAGAGAAAGAAGCATGAGCCTTGCAGCCTATTCCCGTCAGTCTGTTTTGTTGCGCGGTCTCATCGGCGCGCTGGTGGCAGCTCCGATCGCCGTGCACGCCGATGATCTTCCGCAGGGATGGAGCGGCAAAGGCCAGGCGGGATACGTCATGTCCCGCGGCAACAGCGATACGGATTCGGCCAACGTCAAGGTCGATGTGAACCTGGTGCGCAATGACTGGAAGCACAGCCTGTCCCTCGATGGCCTGTTGGGCAGGAGCGGTGGCATCACGTCCGCCGAGCGCTGGGGTGCGCGTTTGCAGTCGAGCTATCAGATCAACGTGCATTTGTTTTCGTTCGCAGCCCTCAGCTACCAGGATGACCGCTTCAGCGGCTTTAAGTACCAGGCGAGCGGGTCCGGCGGTCTTGGCTACAAGTTTCTCGATTCGGATACCACCAAGCTCGCCGCGCAGCTCGGTGTTGGTTATCGCAGCCTGCGCCCGGAGTTGCTGATCAAGGATGACAACGGTGCGGTCATCGACCGCATTGCGCAGTCTACGCAAACGGAGGTCGTTGGCACGGCGGGAATCGACTTCTGGCACCAGTTCAATGCGAGCACCAAGATTACGGACAAGATGAATGCCGAGAGCGGTTCGCGAAACACATCGATCAGGAACGACCTCGCGCTCGAGGTCAAAATGAACAAAAAGCTCGCCCTGGCGGTGGGTTTCGGGGTGGTTGAAAACACGAATCCCCCCGCGGGTTTGAAGCAGACCGATACGGTAACGACGTTGAATCTGGTTTACGCGTTTCCTGAGCCGAAGTGACGCGGTGCTGCGCGGCGGCCGGGCATGCGCCCGTTCGCCGCGAACCCGGTTGGGTTCGCACTATCACACGGGCATCACCGTTGGTGCTTCTTCTCCAAATCCGTCAGCAGCTGCGCGTCGCGCTCGTCCTGCTTGCCGCTCTTGGCGTGCGACAGCGCTTCCTTCTCTTCAGGCGTCAGCTTGTCTGAGGCCTCCGCAGCCGATCCCTTGAAGTCCTTGCCTTTTTTGAGCTGCTCATCGACGAACTTGCGGGTCTCGTCGTTATAGTGGCGCGCCGATTCGTAATCGCCTTCGCCTTGTACCTTGGATCCCATCGTTGTGCTCCGTTGCAACGTTATGAGGTGCGAACCGGGGACAACGCAGCAATCACCGTGCCGCGGCCTGAGCGTCGGCAGAAAGCTACGCTGGAGGAAAGATCACCTCCGCGTTCGAGGCAGGAGTTGCGTACACTTGCGTCCCGAATGAGAAAACTGATCGCTTTTGTCGGCCTGCTGGGCGTCATCTACGCCCTGGCCCTGCAACACGGAGCATTCGACCGGGCGGCCGCGCCAGGTCCGTCAGAGGCGCTGGCGCAGGCCAGTCAGCATTCGACGGAAGGTTGCGACGAAAATGCACTCGGCGCCGCCTACCGCAATCACGAAAGCCGCGTCGAAGTCTGCGGTCACGGCAACATTGCGAAGGTTCTGAAAGACGATACGCAGGGCGCCCGGCATGAGCGGTTCATCGTTCGTCTGCCATCCGGGCAGACGGTGCTCATCGCCTACAACTTCGATATTGCCCCGCGAATCGAGGGGCTCAGGGCCGGCGCGACAATCGAGTTCGTCGGCGAGTATGAGTGGAGCGGGCAGGGCGGGGTGGTGCACTGGACGCACCGGGATCCTGCGGGGCACCACCCGCCGGGCTGGATTCGCTACGGTGGGCGTCAATACCAGTAACAGCTCGAGAACGTGAGCGGCATGCAAGCCGTACACGCAACCAATTAGTTGCATTTCGCGCGGCGCGGGGTAATATGCAACCAGGAGGTTGCACATGAACTCATCTACCGATCGAATCGAACGCAAGGTCGTTCTCAAGGCCACTCGCGCCCGCGTGTGGCAGGCGCTTACGGATATCGAGGAATTCAATAGCTGGTTCCGGGTGAAAATTCCCGGAAAAAAATTCACGGCTGGCCAGAAGTACTCAGGCCAGGTCACGTATCCCGGATACGAACACATCGTATTCGAGGTCACGATCGAGCAGGCCGAGCCGCAGAAACTGTTGTCGTGGCGCTGGCATCCGGCAGCGATCGATCCGAAGGTGGACTATTCGAGCGAGCCCACCACGCTCGTCGAATTCCAGCTTCAGGATGCCGTCGGGGGCACGTTGCTGACGGTTGTCGAATCGGGTATCGACAAGATCCCGGTACCGCGCCGCCTGGAGGTGTTTCGAATGAACAGTGGGGGGTGGGACAGCCAGATGCAGAATATCGAGAAGCATGTCGGTACGTCCTAGCGCGAAGAGCTCGCCGCTGAAAATCCCGGCGCTGCGCAATTGTGCCCCGGTGTTTGCGGCTCTCGGCGATGAGACCCGGCTGCGTCTCATCGCCGTGCTGTGCGCGGGAGGCGCGATGTCGATCGCGCAACTGACCGCGGGAACGCAGATCACGCGGCAGGCGGTGACCAAACATCTGCAGGTACTCGCCGATGCCGGCCTGGTACATGACCTCAAGAGCGGTCGTGAGCGATTGTGGGAATTCGAGCTGGCGAAACTGGATGAGGCGCGACAATCCCTGGAGTTGATCGCGCAGCAGTGGGACCACGCCCTCATGCAGCTCAAGCGGGCGGTTGAAGAGCCGTAGCAGTTGAGCGCCGGCGGCACTACTTCGGTGTTGGTCCCTGCGTCACGCGCACCATGTCCTGCGGGCGCATCCACTTGGCAAACGCCGCCTGGACATCATTCCCGCCGAGCGCCACGTAGCGGCGCGCTGCGATTGTGGGCTCATCGAGAGGCAAACCAATATCGGCACGCCCAACGAGTCCATGGGCAATCTCATCAACGCTCGACTCGCCCAAGGGAATCTGGCGTATGAGCATCGCCTTGATCCGCACCAACTCATCCTGAGTGGCGGGCGCCGTCTGCATTGCCGTGACTTCGCGTACCGCCATGTCTGCCGCCTTCGACACATTGTCCGGGTCGCACGCGTACTCGATCAGGTAGACGCCACGAGTCCGGCCTGCCTGGAGCATCGAGCTCACAGAGTAAACCAACCCGGCATTCTTGCGCAGGTCGATGCTCAGGCGGGTCGAATAGAAGCCGCCGCCCAACAAGGCGCTGCCGAGCTCGAGTGCGTAGTAGTCAGGATCCGCGCGGGTCAGGCCGAGATTTTGCGCCAGGACCACAATATCCTGTACGCGCGTGTCATCGGGCACCGCGATGGTCCCCGGACCATTCGACGGTGTGGGTGGCAGATCGGTCTGGGGCTTCGGCCCGGTGGCCGCCCATGAGCCGAAATACCGATCGATGGTGGCACGCGCCTCGGTCGGCGTCACCTTGCCGATCACGACAATCGTGGTGAGGTCAGGCCGGAAAGCGTACTGATAGTATTCCTTGACCTGATCGAGTGTCAGCGAGCCCACCGTCTGCGCTGTTGGTGTGCGCAGGCTGGGATCATCCTTGGGGAAGATCGCCTGCCGCAGCGAACGCTGTGTCAGGAAGCCCGGACTGTGGCTTCTTGCTTCCACACTTTGCGCGATCTGCCCCTGGATGATGGTCATTGCGGACTGTGGCAGAGCCGGATGCAATTCGTTATCCGCCAGCAGCGCAGCGCCTCGCTCGAAGTTCTCCGCGAGCGTCTGCACCGTGAAATCTGCTCCCGCCCGCTCTCGCGCACCTGCCGCGTCCAACTCACGCGCAAACGCAACACGATCGAGCTTCTCGCTTCCGTAAGACAGCAATGCCTCCAGCACCTGGCTAATCCCCTCTCGTCCAGGTGGCTCTTCTGTCTCTGGCCGGTTGCGAATGTGTCCGTAGACGCTGATGGTGTCGCTGACATCTTCGGATTGGACGATCAGCGTCAGGCCGTTGGGAAGCGTACTCACGACAGGATGAAGTGTGGAGGGCGGCACTGTTACACGCCGCAACGCCCTTTCCGCCCATGTCGGCAGTTTCGTCGGTCGGGCCTCGCCCAGCGAAATCGATTCGCGACCCCCGAAGCCCGCGCTGGCTGGCACAGGTTTGCCTGACCCGCGAGGTAGCATTGCTGCTGTGACCGCGTGGTCCAGGTCCAGGTACTTGCGCGCTACGCGATTGACATCGTCGACGGTTACTTTCTCGATGCGCGCGAGGTCATCGTCCGGCGAATTCAAGCCATACAGCGCTACCGCATCCGACCAGATTGAGGCCAGCTCGCTGATTGAATTCTTCTGGAATTGCGCGGCACTGCGCTCCTGGACCTTTGCAGCATCGACCAGATCGGCAGGCACACCTTCCTTCGCGACTCTGGCGAGAATGGAGCGCACCTCAGATTCGGACCTTTTCGGATCTTCCCCGGCGAGAAATGCAACGCTGGCGTAGGCAATACCGGCGTTCGGCAAGGGATCGAGCAGAAATTCCGCATCGAGTGCCTTGCCCTGGGGAACGAGCCCGTACAGATCAAAGCGGTGATTGCTCAGCACATCGGAAAGTACCTCGAGCGCTGGAAAGTCGGGGCTATCCAGGCCAGGCACGCGCATGGCAATCATCAGAGTCCCATTCGGACGGTCGGTATCCACCGTGAACGAAGCCGCTCGGGCTGGCTGCAAGCGGATTTGCGGGCGCGCAGGCAGCTTCTTGGGCTTGATGCTGCCGAAAAGCTGCTTGACCTCCACCAGTGTCGCCTGTGGGTCGACGTCCCCGACCACAACCAGTATCGCGTTGTTCGGCGCGTACCAGGTGTCATGAAACTTCTTGAGCATGGCAGCCGTCGTCTTCTCGAAAGACGGCCGGGTTCCCAGCGCGTCGTAGGCGTACGGCGTGCCGGCAAACATGGCAGATCGGACTTTCGAATAGAGTATGTAACTCGGGTTTGAGAGGTCCTGGGCAACCTCTTGCTCGATGGCGCCGCGTTCCTGCTTCCAGTCCTCTGCGGAGTCGAGGACATCCTGCATTCTCACCGCCTCGACGTGCAGGGCGACGTCGAGATCCTCAGCGGGCACGGTGAATAGATATTGGGTGAGGCTCTCGCGCGTGTTTGCGTTGAAATTTCCGCCCATCACGCTGCCGATGTCGGCAAGCTGATCGGCTGAAAGTCCGGGGCTGCCGCGGAACATCATATGTTCCTGCGCGTGTGCGGTACCGGGAAAGCCCGCAGGGGTTTCGTTGGAGCCGGTCATATAGTTGACCGATGTCGCGACTACCGGGGCCAGTGTGTTGCGCACGATGATCACGCGAAGTCCGTTCGACAGCGTGGCGCGGACAATCGATTCACTGGCCGTGTCGCCGTGAGCACTGCCCACTATTGTCAGCAGTACCAGAGCAATAATGCTTCTCATCATGGATTCGGACTTCATTCGCATCTCGTGGCTCACTTGGCCGACTGCAGTGCTTTCACTACGTCGCTGGCAGGTTGTTCGAGTGACATCGGGGTGCGGCTCAGTACCGCTACACTGCCGGCGCGTGCCGGCACCAAAAGGCCGGAGAAGCCCTCTTCGTTGAACTGTTGGGCTGCGGGGACGTTTTCGTGCAGCAGGACCATCACGGTGACCGGCCCGTTGTTCGTCATCACGACGAAGTGCGGCACGAAGTGACCGCGAAACCAGCAGCTGCTGGCGTAAACGATCGGTTGCATACCCTGGCCGAGCTTGACGCCGCTCTTGCGCAGCACGGCATTGAGCCGGTCGCCAGGAACAGGCTGGGTCTGTTGCCAGCTGTTGGGCTCACCTTGGACGTGCGTGACAATCTCCGCTGCCAGACTCTCGGGAGGACGGCTTAGCCACAGGGTGAATGCAACGAGCAGCGCCGCCGCTACGCTGACTCCGAAAGCGAAGAGCCGCGGCCGTTGGTGCTTCGCGACGGCTGCGGGAGGTTTGCGCCGGAATGGGGTTACGTTTGACCGGCCAACGGCAGGGGCCGCGCTGGGTTGCGCGGCAGATTGTTGGCCGGGCGCGGATTGTGCGGCGGCAGGTTGGCCCGCGATAGGTTCGGCGCTGGCAGCCCGCTCGGGGGCTCGTGCTGCGTCGCGCGCTGCCGCAGCGGCCGGCCCCGGCGCGGCCGATGGCGGCGCGGCTGATGTCGGCGCGGCTGATGTCGGCGCGGTAGTTCGTGATATGTCCGCTGTCGGCGGGACTACTGCTGGTGGCACGGCACGTTCCGCACCTGCGCGAGCTGCAACGCCATCCGATGAAGCCGTCAGTGGCGCAGCTCCCGGCGGTGCAGTCGGCTGGATCTTCTGCCAATCCAACTCCAACGCCTGCCGGAGCTTCGCATTCAGTGCGAGCATCTGCTCGCGGAACTCCTGGCACTCCGGGCAGGTTGCCAGATGTGACAGCAACTCTGCGGAGGTCGCCTCCGGATCGCCACCGATGAGCTCGCGGGCCTCCTCGCAGGTCATGGCGCTTCTCCCGGCGACGCCTCATCCAATCCGTACATCTCCCTGAGCTTGTTGCGCGCGCGAAAGAGGCGGGTCAACACTGCCGGCACCGTTAAGCCCAGCTCCTTGGCGATTTCGCCGGTCGAAAATCCTCCGAGCACCTGCAAGACGATGGGTTCTCTGTATTCATCGGGGAGCGCCAGGATGGCGCGGCGTAGATCCGCAATTTCCGGGCCGGCGTCGTTGAGCGCGAGCCCGATGTCCTGGCTTTCGACGATATCATCCAGATCCACCGTGGGCAGGCGCTTGCGTTCGTGCAGTCGCGCGTTTTCACGACGGACGATGGTCAGCAGCCAGGGACGAAGGGCAGCCGAATTACGCAGCTCGCTGCGCGCGCGCCAGGCGCGCAACATCGTCTCTTGTACGACGTCCTCGGCTACCGCCCGGTCGCGGGCGAGCCAGAACGCGAATCGCATGAGGTCGGGTCGGAACGATTCGAGCAGACGCGCAAGCTGCTCCTCGGTTGCTTCCCCCCGCCCTGACTCGATCATTACTGGATGCGCTCGGCCGTATCGTGGTGCGTGAGCCGCACACTCTAACGGAACGGTCGAGCGGGGTCGAAAGGGAATGGCCTGGCGCCGGAACCCGGCGCCGGCGGATTTGGCGGCACGGTTTAGGCTCACCTCGAATGAGACCGGGCCTGCGGGTGTTTCATTGCACGCAATAAAGCCACCGGAGCTGCGGTCTATTATGGCGCTGTGGCTAAGTCTAGTAGCCAAGCTTGGTAGCAGAACACTGGGTGCAACGCATGCGTTGCACGGGTGGCCCGCGAGGGACACCCCGGATCGAGGGCGAGCAGGCGAACGCCTGCGCAGAAGGAGAGAAAAATATGCGGCTGCTGGTAGATTGGCTGATTGGCTGGCCGGAGCGCGTAGCGCGGCATCTCACGTGGCTCGGGCCTCTGTTTGCGCGGATCACTGTCGGCTGGGTCTTTCTGTTGAGCGGCTGGGGCAAGCTCAACAATCTTCCGCAGGTCACCGAGAACTTCATTGGCTGGGGGATTCCGTTTCCCCATATCCTGACGCCATTCACCTCGGGCATTGAGTTCTTTGGCGGCCTCTTTCTGCTGCTGGGGCTGCTCACACGCATCTCGGCAGGCGCTTTGGGCGTGACGATGATCGTTGCGATCAAGGCCGCGAAGTGGGGCGACGTCGATTCTCTGGAGACCCTGCTGGGGTTCGACGAATTCGAGTACCTCGCGCTGTTCCTCTGGCTGGCCATCGCCGGCCCGGGACCAATCTCGCTCGATGCTTTCCTCAGCCGGTGGTTGGCGCGTCAGCGGCCGATTCCCGCAAGAGCCTAGCGGTTGGCGCCGTCCTCGGTGGCGGCACCGGAAAGACCTACCGTTTGGTGCGGGGACGCGATGCCGCAGCGGTAGGGCGATTGATCCTCCGCTTGGGGACAACCTTGCGACTGTACGCATCCTCAGCGGCGGGCAATGCTGTTGGCGGAAATGCGGTCTGGGCTCGTTTGCGGATATGAGCTTCCAGGGAGCGGTAGGCGGTTACCAGATCCGCCCCGAATGTCGTCAGCGAGGCGCCTCCGCCGCCCCGGCCACCGACGCTCATCTCGGCCACGGGCTGTTGAAACGACGTGTTGAGATCTTCGAGCAGCAGCCACGCGCGCCGGTAGCTCATCTTCAGCTTGCGGGCCGCTTCGGACAGCGAGCCCGTGGCGCCGATATGCTCCAGCAGGGCGATCTTGCCCGGCCCGACCGCGCACTTCGGGCTGAAATCAACTCGAAAGCTCACCGAGACTTCCACCATGCCGATTCTGTACCACAGGACGGCCCGCAGCCGCATTAATTAAAGGGAACTTCCCCCGGGCCGTTACATATGTGGCCGCCATTCCCCGCGCCGGGCGTGGGTCGGCAGCGGCTGGGATAAGGTGACGGCGAGCACATTTCGCTCGGGCTTCGGTGGGTCGAAGCACCTGTTTTCAAGGCTTTTCGGCGCGGCCATGGCGCGCAGCGGCGCGGTGGAACTACAGGTTGGATCACGCCGCCCCTGTTTTTGATATGGTCTGCTACACTTAATCCGGAACCGGCAACTGCGCATCCAGGTGAGAAGGCAACACGTCGAATGCTTCGCAGAAAACAACTACCAACGATAGCCCTAGCCTGCCTGGCCTGCTTCGCTTCGGTCGCCCAGGCACATCATCGATCGCATCACACTGTTCGCGTGCGCTCGGACGAGCCGGACCTGCGTTCCAGTTCGGCGCTGGTCCTCGACTCGACTCACGCCTCGGTGCTGTATTCACGCAAGGCGGACGTTTCGGCGCCGATCGCCTCCATCACCAAGCTGATGACGGTCCTGGTGGTCGCCGATGCCGGCCTTCCCCTGGATGAGCCCATCCAGCTCACCACCGAGGATCGGATCGCAGGCAAGGGTGCCTCTTCGCGGCTCGTGCTGGGCACGACCCTGACCCGGGGCGACCTGATTCACCTCGCACTCATGTCTTCTGAGAACCGCGCGGCCCATGCCCTGGGGCGTAACTACCCGGGCGGACTGCCGGCCTTCGTGGCCGCCATGAATGCCAAGGCCGCCAAGCTGGGCATGACCAGCGCCCACTTTGTCGATCCAGCCGGCCTGTCCTGCGACAATGTGGCCAGCGCGGAAGATCTCTCCAAGCTGGTGATGGCGGCCTCCGAGAATCCCGTCATCCGTGAATATTCGACCGACCGCGGTTATGCGGTCCGCGTCGGGCGGCGCATGCTCGAGTTCCGAAATACCAACGCCTTGGTGTCGAACCCCACCTGGAACATCATCGTTCAGAAGACGGGCTACATCTCGGAAGCCGGGCGGTGCCTCGTGATGCAGGCGGTCATTCAGGGTCGCACCGTGGTCATCGTGCTCCTGAACTCAGTCGGCAAGAACACCCGCGTTGCGGACGCTGTACGTATCCGCAGGTGGATGGAAGCCAAGCTGCTGACTGATTCACGTACGGGTACCGATAAGGCCTAACCGCTTCGGCGGCTGCAAGTAGAAGGCGTATTGCGCCCGGCACGCCTTCAGGAACCCGAACATCCCATAGCCCGCCCGCTTGAGTACGGCGCGATGAGTGGCCCACACCACCATCGCCGTGCCGATGAAGAACGCGCGGTGGGCCAGATCGATGGCATAGCGCACTGGCGCTGCCTTTCTGGCACGCATCGACAGCAGCAGATCCGACTCGAACCCGACGTGCGCCAGTTCGTCGGCCACCAGCATCCGGCATAGCAATCGCAGCCGCTGGCATTCCGTGGCTGCCTCCAGGGCCCGGTAGTACACATTTCCGATCAGCTCGGCACTCAGGAGTATCCCGAGAGCGAGCTCGAGCTCGGCAAGCTTGCGCAGGCGGCGGAAGACGCGGTCCGTCCAATGATGTTGCCGGACGGGAATGCCGTGCGCCGCCATGAAGTTGCGCAGCAGGGTCGCGTGCTGCTGTTCCTCGCGAATCAGAAGCTCGGTAATCCGCGCCACCTCGCCAGCGTCGTGCTCCTGCGCGAAGCGGTAGGCCGCGCGCAGCAGATTGCCGCCCGAGGACTGCTCTCCCAGTTGAAAAGTTGCGATCGAAGAGGCGATTAGACGCCGCTCCGTGACAGTCAGGACGTTGGAAATGCCCTCCGCGACGCGGCGTGGGTGTTCGGCGTGGTACTCGAAATGATTGAGCCAGATCTTCAGATTAGGGAGCATGGGGCCGCCCTCGTGGTGGATGTCACCTACTGTCGGCGCCCATTGCGGTGGCGAGATGGAGCAATTCGGGCGAATTCGGGCACACTGCACCTCCGCCGCTCACCCCAAGGAAGAAAAAGCCATGCTTCGCAATGCTTTGCTCGCCGTTTGTTGTACCGCAGCCGTCCTCGGATCAATCCGCAGCGATGCGGCCGAGAAGATTCCGACCTACATCAGTGCCGCGGTTGCCGACCCGGCGCGACCTGCCGAAGACACCCAGCGCGATGCGAATCGCAAGCCGGCCGAGACCCTGCAGTTCGCCGGGATCAAGCCCGGTGACAAGGTCGTGGAACTCGTTCCCGGCCACGGCTACTTCACGCGCATCCTCAGTAAAGCCGTCGGCCCAAAGGGGCATGTGTACGCACTCTCCCCGCCGCGTCGTCCTAACGCCGCGCCTGACTCGCCGGACCCAGTAGCTGCTACCACGGCGATTGCAGCCGATCCGGCCTACTCGAACATCAGCGTTCAGGCTGGGCCAATCGCGACTATCACCGTGTCCGAACCTGCCGATGTCGTCTTCACAGCACAGAATTACCACGACGTACACAACGTACCCAACATCGACCTTGCCGCTTTCAACAAGTCGATTTTCAATGCGCTCAAGCCTGGTGGCGTCTACATAGTGGTGGATCACGCCGCGGCGGCGGGTTCTGGCGGCCGTGACACTTCGACGCTGCATCGGATCGATCCCGAAACGGTGAAGGCGGAAGCGCTCGCTGCAGGATTCGTGCTGGCCGGGCAGAGCAAGGTGTTGGAGAACCCGCAGGATGCGCACACTGCGACCGTGTTCGATCCGTCGATCAAGGGCAAGACCGACCAGTTCATCCTCAAATTCCGCAAACCCAAGAAGTAGTGGCGGCACTGACCTCCAATCAACTCGTTCGCGTAGATGCATTGCTCGATGAGCTGTTGGATTTGCCGGCCGAGTCGCGCCCGTCCGTCCTGGACCGCAAGTGTCCTGACGACCCGGCCGTGCGCGCGGAGGTCAGCAGCCTTCTGAATGCCGCCGGGTCAGTGGGCGAGTTCCTGTCCACCCCGGCGATGCCGGCCGCGGCGCCGCGAATCGAGGATATCCCGCCAGGCACCCGCATCGGTGCCTGGCGTATTACCAACCAGGTAGGCCGCGGCGGCATGGGCGTCGTATATGAGGCTGAAAGGGCGGAGGGGGACTTCCGGCAGCGGGTTGCGGTCAAGGTACTCAGGCAGGAGGCTATAGCCGAGCTGCCTCGTTTTCACAGCGAGCGCCAGATCCTCGCGCGGCTGGAACACCCGGGCGTCGCGCGCCTCTACGACGGCGGCGTGACCTCCGACGAGCGCCCATACATGGTGATGGAGTTTGTCGAGGGTCGGCCGATCACCGAGTATTGTGCTTTCACGCGCGCGCCGTTGGCCGAACGTATGCGGCTGTTCGTGCAGGTGTGTGAGGCGGTTGCCTACGCTCACCGCAACCTGATCGTTCATCGCGACCTCAAGCCGGCCAACATCCTGGTGACGGCGCGAGGCCAGATCAAACTTCTCGACTTCGGCATCGCGAAGCTGATCGACGTCGATCGCCCGGAGCTGACGCAGACCGTCGCGGCGCCGTTGACGCCGCTGACGGCAGCACCCGAGCAATTGTTGGGACTGCCGATAACGACCGCCACCGACATCTATGCGCTCGGACTGCTGTTGTTCGAGCTGCTGACCGATACGCAGCCGTGGCTGCGCGCGGGCGGTCCGATCGCGCAGGCCGTAAGAGTCATTCTCGATCAGCCGGCGCCGGTTCCGAGCCGCAGGGCGGCCGAAACCAGTACCGCCCCGTTTCCTCCACGGCGGCTTGGTGGAGATTTCGATGCGATCGTGGCAAAAGCGGTCCGCAAGGAACCGCAGCTGCGGTACGCAACGGTCGAGGCTCTCAAGGCAGATATCGATCATGCCTCGCGTGGTGAGCCTGTGGCCGCGCGGTCGGGCGCGAGAATGTATGTTTTCGGCCGGACGCTGCGCCGCTATCGCTGGGTGACCGTTGCGGTCGCCGCCGTGTTGGTTTCGTTGGCAGTTGGATTGGGGGCTGCGGCCTGGCAGGCGCGGCGGGCCGAAATCGAACGTGATGCGGCGCGCCGGGACGCGGCGCGCGAAGAGGCAGTCCGCTATCAGTTGACGCGTCTGTTCCACAGTGCAATCGAAGAGCGCGGCTCGCAGCCTGCGACTGCGAAAGCAATGATCGACAACAGCGCCTTGCGGGTTTTGCGTGAATACCGCTCGCAGCCCCAGTTGCAGGGCCAGATTGTCCTCACCCTGGCCGATCTGTATTCGGCACTGCAGGATACCGAAGGTGCATCGGCACTCCTGGAAGGCTTCGTACAGCAGGCCGGGCCGGATACGGATCCCGCGGCATTGGCGGATGCGCGCCAGAAGCTCGCCAACAACGAGGTGTTGCATGGACACACGGACCGCGCCGCGCAACTTCTCTCCCTGGCGGAGGCATTCTGGGACCATGAGCCGCCGCAAGGCTATGCGGAGGAGCGGCTGGAGGGTATGGCAGTCAAGGCGCGTGTACAGCGCGCAGCTGGCGATCTGGACGCCGCTATTGCGACCGAGACTGCGGCTATCTCGCGGCGAATCGCACTTTCCGGCCGAGTGCACCGCGAGACAGCGGTTCTCTACAACACACATGCGATCACGCTGACAGCAGCCAACCGCCTCGATGACGCGCTCGCGACTTATCGGCAGGCGATCGACATTTACAAGCAGTTGGGGCTGCAGTCAGAGCTGGATGCGCAAGTCATCCTGGGCAACATGGGAATTCTGGAATATCGAACCGGGCGGCTGCGCGAGGCAGAGGGTCTGTTGCGAAATGCATATGAGCAGGAGCGCCGCCTCGCGGGTGATTCGGCGGCGGTCGCGGCGGTTATGGGATTGTATGGCGAGGTACTCACCCTCACCGATCGCAGTGCGCAGGGCCTTCCGATCGCGCGGGAGGCTGTCGACATAGCTACACGCTTCGCAGGTGCTTCGAGTCCCGTGGCGTTGCAGAACATGCTGCTTCTGGCTCATGCGCAATCTGCGAGCGCAGATGTGAAGGGCGCGCGCGCCACTTCGGGTGCAGCTCGGGATGCAGCCCTCGCTCAGTACGGCCCCAAGCATATCGCTACGTTGCGCGCGCAGATGACACTGGCAAATCTAGTTTTTCGGCAGGGCGATCTGGCGGAGGGTCGCGAACAATTGGTCGCAACCATCGCCCGATTGCGCGAACTGGGCGCGCTCGCCGACTCGAGCCTCGCTCAAGCCTTGGAGTATCTGGGTGAAATTGACTTGTCGGCCCACAAGCCGGCTGACGCGGTTGGATCATTGCACGAGGCGGTGTCCATACTCGGCCGCTTTGCAGCCTCGGGCTGGAATATTGCCGTCGCCCGCGAGCGGCTCGGTGAGGCACTGGTTGCTGCCGGGCAGCCCGGCGCTGCCGACGCGCTGAATCAGGCTGTGAGGATATTGAGCGCCGAGCTCGGCGACGAACACACGGAAACAGTTCGTGCTAAGTCGGCCCTCCGAGCTCTCGATAGAGCCACGCCCGCGCCTTGAGCCAGTCTCGCTGTACGGTGCGCAATGACAAACCCAACGCGCGTGCCGTGTCTTCCTCGCCATAGCCACCGAAGAAACGGCATTCGATGACATCAGCCAGCCGCGGGATCTGAGTCGACAAGCGCTCCAGAGCCTCGTTCAGCGCAAGCAGCCCCTCGTCGGAATCAACACCAACGGCCTCCGCGCTCGAAAGTGTCAGGTGAAGCTGACCGCCGCCACGCTTCTCGGCGACGCGCGCGGCAGCGTAGTTGATCAGCGCGTGGCGCATGGCGAGTGCCGCGGCGCGCAGAAAGTGCGTTTCGTCCGTGAACCTCCCGGAATGCCGCAGGCGCAGATAGGCCTCGTGGACCAGGGCGGTAGTCTGAAGTGTTTGATTGCCACCGAGGCGCGAACGGGCACGTTGCGCGATGTGTTTGAGTTGATCGTAGAAGGCGGGAAGGAGCTCGGCGGCAATGAGGCGGGCTTCGAGCGGGGCTGTGCGGCTCGCGAGCGACGCCTTTTCCGCCTCGGTCGGGCCCTCGCTCCCATAGTGGCCGCTATGCCGGCTCATCACCCGCGCCTGTTAGGGATGTTCCGTGGCAGCGCCGTCCTTGCCGTGCTCGGACGCTGTCTCGAGCCGCGTGACTGACGTGAACGCACAGCGTGTTCCATTTGGCAGTACCACACCTTGGTACTTCTCCACTTGTGGCGGCGTTTGCACGATGAAGGCGATGGTATCAACCAGCCTGAGCCCGGTGCACTGGCGCTTGAATCGTGCTCTGAACAACGACCGGTCGACGGAATTCACAATGAGGGTCCGGTCATCGGGAGCAATCCAGTCGACGAGCTGGTAGGTGCGCAACTCGGTGCTTCCGGGCCGCATCTGTGGCGTCACTTTCTCAGCAGTGGCAGCCACTTGCGGATGATTGGCTGCACAGGCAACCAGGGCGGCCGGCAGCAGCCAGCTCAGTTGCCACACGATGGGGGTCTTCATCCGAGGGTCCTTTGCCACAATTCGTCACCAGTCATCGTCAGCCTGCCGTATTTCCGTCACGGCGGCCACTGTCCCGTGAGCTGAACTGTGTCCAGGCCGAAACGAAGTGTTTCGCCCGGGCCGCGAAGGCTCAACCAGCTACGAGAGAGGACCCCTTTATGAAGACCATGACCCAGATGCGCAACCGTTCAATTGCCCTGGCCGTCGCGGCCGCCTGCGTGACGGCACTGCCGGTGCATGCGCAGGAGACCGTGACGGTTCGGCAGCCCGCATCCAAACAGGAGAATATCGGTGTCGTGACGGGATTGGCGGTGGGTGCTGCGGCCGGTGGCCCGGTCGGCGCCATCGTCGGCGCGGCTGCCGGCGCCTGGCTCGGCGATCGCTATCACAAGCAGGCCGTGGCTCGCAGCGAGCTCGCAGCCGGTCTCGACAAGAGCGAAAGTGACCGTACGCGGCTTGCCAAAAACGTCACTGACCTGAATGGATCGCTTGCACATGAGCAGGAGCGTGGGGAGCAGCTCGATCTGGCGCTGAGCCATACCGACGAGGTGCAGACCGACGTGAGTTTCAGGACGAATGACGACTCGATCCAGACTCAGGCCATGTCGCCGTTGATGAAGTTGGGAGCATTGGCTGCTGCTTTGCCCAACGCGAAGGTCCGCGTCTCAGGTTATGCCGATCCTCGTGGATCGGTGGCCGTGAACGAGGCCCTGTCGAAACGGCGTGCCGACGCTGTCGCTGCAGTTCTCGCATCGGCGGGTGTCTCCCCGGACCGCCTCATCGTGGAGGCACATGGGAAATCCGAAGCTACGAGTTCGGATGGCGATATTGACGGATATGCGTTCGACCGCCGGGTCAGCGTGCGGATAGAACGTGCCAGCCCGGAAGCCGTGGCACGTAACGAATGACGCGGCGCCACCCACGGGATTGAGCTATCGCACGGCTCAATTCCGTGGGACTGGCCGGCGAGACTCCGTTACGATCCTGCGATGAATACCTCAATCGTGGTTTTGAACGGGCCCGTCGAGTCGGAAGAATCCGAGCCGGCCGCCGATAAGCTGATTGCCGGCAAGCCGATCACACGGGTTTCCAACTACTTCACCGACTCCACTCAACAGTTTTTTGCCGGCCGCTGGTCGGCTACCCGCGGCACGTGGAGGGTTCGCTACACGGAGAACGAGCTGTGCGTGATGACGGCGGGCAGGGTGGTCATCAAAAGCGACTCTGGTGAGAGCAACACGTTCGTGCAGGGCGATGCGTTTGTCGTTCCCGCGGGATTTTCCGGTACTTGGGAGGTGCTGGAGGATTGCGGCAAGATATACGCGATATTCGATCGTGCCACGTTGGTGGCCAAGTAACATAATTCACCTGTCCGGTGATACATGTCGCAGATTCGCTACCCGGCAAAGCAGGGGTAGTGCGATCGGTCCAAACTATTCACGCTGATCGCAATCCCGCTTGAAAACCGCTTGATTTGCACGGAGGTGCGCCATGGAGACAGTAACCATCGCGACGTCCCGGGGATTCACGGTAGCGGATATGGAGATGCTCGTCGGAAGCGTTGTCATCGTTGCTGCATTGACCTGGATGCTGTTCTCCAAGATGAAGCACTTGCGCGGACGTCACCAGTCAGAACCCCGAGTATGAGGCGTCGTACGAACCCATAATGAAAGCCGATGAATTACAGCCGAAGCGGTGAACCCGCTTCGGCTGTTTGTTTTTGGGGGGGCGTTTCGTAGCTGGCGTTCAGGCTTCCCGCAGGACTTCCCGCAGCGTGCTGAAGATCTGGTCGATCTGCGCAGGCTCGACGACCAGGGGTGGTGACAGTGCAATGGTGTCCGCCGTCTGCCTGATGAGCAGGCCGCGCTCGAAACACTTCGTGTACACCTCGAACGCCCGGGTGCCTGCCTTGCCCGGAATCGATTCCAACTCCAATCCCAGGATCAGTCCGTAGTTGCGGATGTCCACGACGTGCGGCAGCTCGCGCAACGAGTGGGCCGCATCTTCCCACTGGCCGGCCAACGACTTCGCCCGTGTCAGCAGGCCTTCGCGCTCATAGATGCCGAGCGTCGCGAGTCCCGCGGCGCAGGCGGTTGGATGCGCCGAGTAGGTATAGCCGTGGAACAGCTCGATTGCGTTCTCCGGCCCCTGCATGAATGCTTCGTATATGGATTTGCGGGCGATCACAGCTCCCATGGGAATACAGCCGTTGGTCAAACCCTTGGCTGTCGTCAGGATGTCGGGTGTCACACCGAATTCCTGGGAAGCGAACGGCGCACCCGTCCGCCCGAATCCGGTGATCACCTCGTCGAAAATCAGCAGGATGCCGTGACGATCGCAGATCTCCCGAATGCGCTTCAGATACCCGCGCGGCGGAACCAACACACCCGTGGAGCCCGCGATCGGCTCGATGATTACCGCGGCTATCGTCGACGCGTCGTGCAGAGTGACTAGCCGTTCGAGCTCCTCTGCCAACTGTGCGCCGTGCGCTGGCTCGCCTCGAGAGAAAGCGTTCTTGGCCAAGTCATGAGTGTGCGCAAGGTGATCGACACTGGGCAGCAACGAGGTGGACCACATCTTGCGGTTGGTTACGATGCCGCCCACCGAAATGCCGCCAAAGCCCACACCGTGATAGCCGCGTTCCCGGCCGATCAGGCGCGTGCGTGTCCCTTCACCCCGGATCCGGTGATAGGCGAGGGCGATCTTGAGGGCCGTATCGACTGACTCAGATCCGGAGTTCGTGAAGAACACATGATCCAGGCCCGGTGGGGAAATCTTGACCAGCGCATTCGCGAGCTCGAACGCGGCTGGGTGCCCCATCTGGAATGCCGGGGCGTAGTCCATCGTCTCGAGTTGATGGGAGACCGCTTCCGTGATCTCGCGGCGGCCGTGTCCTGCGTTGACGCACCAGAGACCGGCTACGGCGTCGAGGATTTTGCGGCCGTCCGGGGTCCAGTAGTACATCCCGGAGGCTTTGCTCAAAAGCCGCGGCTTGGACTTGAACTGCCGGTTCGGGGTGAACGGCATCCAGTAGGCTTCGAGTTCAGATCGGGACATGGCGCGCTCGCGGGGTGGTGGGGGGATGGGTAGGGCGGGAATGATAAGGAAAGTTGACAACGGAGGCTATCCAGGCCGACATTTCCGCCTTCTTGTCGAGAATCTTAAACACTCCGGCGGGTTCCGAGGCTCATGACAATTGATGTAGGCGCCCGGTTGCGCGGTATCCGTACGACGTTCGGTCTCTCGCAACGCGAGCTGGCCCGCCGTGCGGGTGTGACCAATGGACTGATTTCCCTCATTGAGCAGAACCGGGTAAGTCCGTCGGTCAGCTCCCTCAAAAAGGTGCTGGATGGTTTGCCGATGTCGCTGGCGGAGTTCTTCACCCTCGATTTGGGCGCACCTCCCCAGGCCTTCTTTGGCGTGGACGAGCTGGTTGAGCTGGGCAATGAGAAAGTCTCGCTACGGCTGGTTGCGGCTCAGCGGCCAGGGCGGCAACTCACGATCCTGCATGAGCGGTATGCTGCCGGGACCGGCACCGGTGATGAGATGATCGTGCACCGTGGCGAAGAAGGCGGCGTGGTGGTGCGCGGTCGCGTCGAGCTCACGGTCGGCGGAACGACGCGGGTTCTCGGACCCGGCGAGGCATACTACTTTGCGAGCCAGCTGCCACACCGATTCCGAAATGTTGGGCGCGAGACGTGTGAGATCATCAGCGCCTGCACGCCTCCCAGCTTCTGAAGAGAGATACCTATGGCTGCCAAACCCGAAACAATTTCATGGCACGAGCGGGCTCGTACTCTCGACATCCGCACGAAGGCCTTCATCAACGGCAACTACGTTGAGTCCGCATCCGGCGCGACGTTTGACTCCATCAATCCGGGCACCGGCAAGCTGCTCGCCCGGGTTGCAGCGGGTGATACCGAGGACGTCAATCTTGCAGTGGCGGCTGCGCGCAGCGCCTTTCGCAAGGGTGTGTGGGCCAACCAGGCCCCCAAGGACCGCCAAAAGGTTCTGAAACGCTTTGCCGAGCTCATTCGGGCCAATGGCGAGGAGCTCGCGCTGCTCGAGACCCTCGATATGGGTAAGCCCATTGGTGTCAGCCTGAATGTTGACATTCCCGCTGCCGCGCGTTGTATCGAGTGGTACGCCGAGGCCATAGACAAGATCTACGACGAAGTCGCCCCAACCGGACCCAACGCGCTCGCGATGATTACGCGCGAGCCGATGGGAGTCGTTGGCGCGATTGTCCCCTGGAACTATCCGTTGTTGATGGCCGCATGGAAGATTGGACCCGTGCTTGCCGCGGGTAACTCGTTCGTACTCAAACCGTCCGAGAAGTCACCTCTGACGGCGATTCGCGTGGCGCAGCTTGCCATTGAGGCAGGCATTCCCGAAGGCGTGTTCAACGTAGTGCCCGGCCTGGGCCAGGCAGCCGGTAAGGCGCTGGCGCTGCATATGGACGTTGACTGCATCGCCTTCACGGGATCGACGGCGACCGGCCGCAACATCATGCAGTACGCCGGTCAATCGAACATGAAGCGCGTTTCGCTCGAATGCGGCGGTAAGTCGCCGAACATCGTGATGGCGGACTGTCCTGATCTGGACAAGGCCGCCACTGCGGCTGCCTACGCGATTTTCGACAACCAGGGTGAGGTGTGCTCAGCCGGGTCGCGCCTGCTCGTTCAGGACAGTATCAAGGATGCCGTGCTCGAGAAGGTCAAGACGATCGGGAAGATGCTGGCCCCGGGCGATCCGCTCGACTCCGCAACCAAGCTCGGCGCGATCGTGGATGATATCCAGTTGAAGAGAGTGCTCAGCTACATCGATGTAGGGCGCAAGGATGGCGCGAACGTATTCCTCGGCGGGCGCAGGGTGCGCGAGGACAGCGGCGGCTACTTTGTCGAGCCGACGGTGTTCGATGGTGTTCGGCCCAGTATGACGATTGCTCGCGAGGAGATCTTCGGCCCCGTGTTGTCGACCATCACGTTCAAGACTGTGGATGAGGCGATCGAGATCGCCAACGATGTCATCTACGGCCTGGTGGCAGCCGTTTGGACCCGCGATATAACGGTTGCTCATCGCACTGCAAAGGCGCTGCGTGCCGGTACGGTGTTCATCAACTGTTATGATGCCGATGACATCACGGTGCCGTTCGGCGGATTCAAACAGTCGGGGATCGGGCGCGACAAGTCGCTGCACGCCCTCGAGAAGTACACCGAGCTGAAGACGACCTGGCTCGATCTGTCGTGACCTGACCTGTACTTGGACACCGAAACCAAGCAGTTCCTCGCGAGCTCCCCGCGAGGACTAGCCGATTTGCTCGCTCGCGAGCTGGCGACGTTCGGGGCAGAGAACCTGAAGGAGCGCTCCACGGGCGTTGCTTTCGCGGGCAGTCTGCGAACGGCGTACCGCGCTTGTCTCGAATCGCGGATTGCCAATCGTGTGTTCCTCGAACTTGGGCGTTTTGACGTCGCAGACGCCGAGGGATTTTACGCGGCTGCGCGCGCGATCGACTGGCCCTCCCATCTTGCTCCCGGTGCCACGCTCGCCTGCGATTTCAGCGGCCGACATCCTGCGATCACGCATACGCACTTTGGTGCGTTGAAACTTAAGGACGCCATTGTCGATTGCATGCGTGATGCTACTGGTTCGCGGCCCGATGTTGCGCCCGAACGGCCGAGTGTTCGGGTACACGCACATGCGAATGGGAACAATGTCACTGTGTCGCTCGACCTCTCCGGAGAGAGCCTGCATCGCCGTGGGTATCGTGGGGCAGCGGGCGAGGCGCCGCTGAAGGAAAACGTGGCGGCTGGGATGTTGATGCGGTCGGGATGGGCGGAGATGGTTGCTTCGGGTGCACAGTTTCTTGATCCCATGTGTGGGTCGGGGACGTTGGTTATCGAGGCGGCAATGATTGCCGCTGATATCGCGCCCGGGTTGATGCGGGACTACTACGGGTTCCTCGGGTGGCGGGGGCACGACGCGCGACTTTGGGGTGAGGTGTTGGAGGAGGCGAGGGGACGAGTTCGCGGCCAGCCTCGTGGTGGGCGCGGTGTATCCGATACGGCGGCGCTGACCTCCTCCGATGGTGGGGCGCTGCTGCGCGCTCAACGCCAGCTCATAGTCCGCGGTCAGGACCGGGATGGGAGTGCTGTGCGAATCGCGCGCGGTAATGCCGATCGCGCGGGGGTTGGGCACCTCGTGGAATTCGAGGTGAAAGCATTGGCGGATGCGGCACCGGCTGACGGTGGCACACGCGAGGCGCTTAGCGTGGCGGGTGACGCTGCGGTGTCACACGGGTCGCGCGGCGCTGAGGTGGGCAGTGGGGCGAGCTGCGCTGCGGCTTCGGGGGCAGCGGTGACGGATGTTGCCGCTGCGGACGCGGGTGAGGTCGTGGTATCTCGTGCGGCTATGGTTTGGCGCCAGGCTGCGGCACGGCGGGCTGCGGCATCGAGCGAGGCTACTGCGGTGTCGGGCGAGGCTGCGGTGTCGGGCGAGGCTGCGGTGCCGGGCGAGGCTACTGCGGTGTCGAGCGAGGCTGCGGTGTCGGGCGAGGTTGCGGTATCGGGCGGGGCTGCGGTGCCGGGCGAGGCTGCGGCACAAGGCAACACTGCGGCCCGCCGCACCGACGCGCCGGCGGTGGGTCCGGACGCACGCGCCGACGCACCAATCAACACGCCTGCCCCCGCGGGCTTGCTCTGCGTGAATCCTCCCTACGGCGTACGTATGGAAGATCACAACACCGCGCTAGCCACACACCGCGAACTCGGCAAAGTGTTGCGCGAGCGGTTCCAAGGCTGGGTTGCCGGCGTACTGATCGGCTCGCCAGAGCTGGGTATGGAACTCGGCATTCGAGCGTATAGAACACATACGCTTTGGAACGGCGCACTAGAGTGCCGGTTGCTGCGGCTGAGGATCGATGCAGACAGCGAGCGCGCGCCCGGTCGGTTTGCGAAACCCGACGCCAGCCTCCGAGAGTCGCCGGGGGCTCGCATGTTTGCGAACCGGCTCTCCAAGAACTTCAAGCGCTTGCAGACCTGGGCCGCCCGTTCGGATGTTTCCTGTTTCCGCGTGTATGACGCAGACATGCCCGAGTATGCGTTTGCGATCGATCTGTATCGCACGCTCGACCCGGATTTGACATGGCTCTACGTGCAGGAATATGCGGCGCCGGCTGAAATCGAACTCGATGCGGTGCGCCGCCGCCGGAACGAAGCGTTATCTGTTCTGCCTGAGGTCACGGGTGTGCCCGAAGACCGCATTCACGTGCGAACACGGCGACGCAACAAACGTGGCGAGCAGTATCGCAAAGTGGACGAGCAGGCCAACTTCCATGTGGTGATGGAGGGCGGCCTGAAATTTCGTGTCAACTTCGATGACTACCTGGATACTGGCCTGTTCCTCGACCATCGCATGACGCGCGCACGATTGCGGCAGGCAGCCAAGGGGAAGCGCTTCCTCAACCTGTTTGCGTACACAGCAACAGCGACGGTGTATGCGGCAGCAGGCGGTGCTGCATCGAGCACGACAGTCGACATGTCGCGCACATACCTGGACTGGGCGCAGCGCAACCTGGCGATGAACGGTATGACAGGACGGCAGCATGCACTGGTGCAGGCGGATTGCCGCGAGTGGCTTCAGGACAGTGCTCACCGCAAGGAGCGATACGACCTGATCTTCCTGGATCCCCCGACTTTCTCAAACTCCAAGCGCATGGAAGGCGTGTTGGATGTCGAACGCGATCATGGCTCGCTCATCGATGCGTGCGCTGCGCTGCTGGCGCCGGACGGGCTGCTCGTGTTCTCCACGAACGCTCAGCGTTTCAAGCTCGATGAGGCGTTGGCTACCCGGTACGGCATCCGGGATATCTCCGCGGCCACACTGCCCCGCGATTTCGAGCGCAATCCGCGGATCCACCGTTGTTTCGAAATCCGTTCGAACAAACTTCGCTGAACGATTTTGCTGGTCAACCCGCCGCTTCCGCGACCTCGGTCGACACCAGTTGTTCTAGGCGTCGGCCACTGACGTGCGGTATCGCACGTCGGATTCGACGTCATAGTCGCTCGCGAGCCTACGTTCCACCGCCATGTGTCGACGGCATTTTCGCCTATATACAAGCCAATACGGCACTTGATCCCATCCTTCGGCAGGCGCAGACTTCTGCTCAAGAAACGGCCGCATTGTGGGTGACATGTAAGAGGGGCCACTACCCCCACCTGCTTTGCGGTCACTTTTATTGAGATAGCTATTCGACGGAATCAAGAAGGCACATCCATGAGACACCATCCTCATGACTGACTATGCCCGCATCTACCGGAAGATCGCGAAAAGCGTTTGCTGACCATCGATAGCGCCCTCCTGCATCACTACCCGTCCGAATTCGATTTCCGTTACAGCAACCGTATTGCGCTCAAAGCAGACGATGAGCAGCGCGCCGAAAAAGGGTGGAGCCAAGGTGGGGTTTTGGGAGTTCTTAAGCGATGTATTGATCGCGTCCATGAACAAAGGACAGTTCCCGGCTGCGCTGCTCGCGATCGTCGTGTTATCAGTGATTTGGCGTATGCCACCGGTAGATGTCAGCAAACTGATGTTTCGACTTTTGGACGTTGCGGAAGAGGAGCGCTTGGCAGGGTACGCGGTGTCCGTTGTTTCTTTGCTTGGCTGGTTCTTTCATGCTCGCTATCAACGTAAGTTGATTAATCAAGAGATGAAAAGAATTAGCAATGAACGGAATCAACTTCAGACGCGTGAACTGGGTAAGAAGGTCAAATCGAGCGAGGAACGAAAATGACCACCGCCATTTTTATTTTGATTGCGTTAGCGGCTCTGCACTTCGCGTATGAGTCAATACTGGCTCCATCGTTCCGACTCTCTCTTCGATTCAAACTGTTTGTTCTCAGGGATGAAGTGAAACAGTTGAAGATCGATTGCGCTGGCTCATTGGGTGACAAGCACTTCAACTATTTGCGGGACTCAATCAATAATCTGATATCAAATCTGAATAGATTCGATATGGCGACATTCGTCGGAGTTGAATTCGAATCGAAGAAAGACCCTTCCTTTCTAAAATCCGCGGAAGAGCGCTCTCGAATGCTCGATGATTGCAATATTCCCCGAGCCCGGCAGATACGTAGCCAAAGTCTTAAGATTGCCTTTGCGGCCATCTTCATAAATAGCGGGGCTCTGTTCTTACTGATTTTCGCGCCCCTCATTATCGCTTTGCTCGGATACGCCGAAGTGAATAAGCGCATCAGGATTTTTGCGTTTATATCCGATCAGGATCTAAAACGGATACCGCCGTCAGAATCCGCGGCGGCATCCCCAACCTGAGAATCCTGCCAAGAAGACCGGGACCTACACGTGGATCCGGGATGCGGGACTGGGCACTTTACAGGCCACCCGCAGTACGGTAGCGTGCCTGCATGATGATTTCGGTCACCAAGCGCACGATTACCCTCAAGAAGCCCAGTGGGCTTCCGGAGACGCGCGCGCGCTGATCGAACCAAAGGCAGCAGCGAAGCATCCAGGAGGCCCCGCCCGGTAACGAGCGGGGCCTCGTCGTTTCTACGGTCTTTTTTAGCAAAACTGGGAGAACACAATGCAGTCTGGTCGTTCAGCGGCGCCCGTGGTCGCCATCGTCGGGGCCACCGGCGCCGTCGGAATCGAGTTGTTGGGATGCCTCGAGCGGCGCAACTTCCCCCTGTCGGAGCTGCGATTGTTCGCATCCGCCCGCTCTGCCGGCAAGACGCTGCCGTTCCGCGGCAAGCCGGTTGCGGTCCGCGAGCTGACGGAAGATGGATTGAGCGGGGTCAACATTGGATTGTTTTCCGCCGGGAGCTCGACGTCCAGGCGCTTCGCGCCCATCGCTGTCAGCAAGGGGGCGGTCGTCGTCGATAACTCATCGGCGTTCCGCATGGATGCCGGCGTGCCTCTGGTCGTTCCGGAAATCAACCCGGGCAGCGTACGCGAGCACAAGGGCATCATTGCCAATCCCAACTGTGCGGCCATCATTTCCATCACGCCGCTGTGGCCGATTCACCGGGTCAACAGGATCCGCAGGCTGACGCTGTCGACCTACCAGGCAGCTTCGGGGGCGGGTGCTGCGGCGATGGAGGAGCTGCGCGAGTCAACTCGGGCCTATCTCGATGGGCGCGAGTACCGCAACACTGTTCTGCCGCATCCCTACGCGTTCAATCTCTTCAGTCACAACACGCGGATCGATCCTGCGACGGGCTACAACGAGGAAGAGACCAAGGTAATACAGGAGACGCGCAAGATTTTCGGCGATTCCGACATTCGGGTGTCGGCGACGTGTGTGCGTGTGCCGGTGTTGCGTGCCCATTGTGTCTCTTTGACTTTCGAATGCGAGCGGCCGATCAGCGCTGCCGCGGTGCGTGAAATGGTCGCTTCCGCGCCTGGGGTCAAGCTCGTTGATGATCTCGAGAAGAATTACTTCCCCATGCCGAAGGATGCATCCGGGCAGGATCCCATCCTCGTCGGTCGAATCAGGCAGGACCTGAGCGATCCGAGCGGCCATTCCATCGCGATGTTCGTGGCGGGCGACCAGCTTCTGAAGGGTGCAGCACTGAATGCGGTCCAAATTGCGGAACAGTTACTCTAGTTTGGAAATTCATTCAGCTACCTTCCGCGGGCGCGCGCCTGCGCGCGCCTATTGCGAGAAGGAATGGGTATGAAAACGGCATATTGCTTGGGAGTGGTTGCGGTCCTGGCCCTGGGAGCCACCGCTGCCAATGCTGATGTGGACATTTCAGTGGCCATTCGGGGAGAGATTGCGCCGGGTGTCTATGGTCGCGTGGACCTCGGCGGCCGACCGCCGCCGGCTTTGGTCTATGCCAGGCCGGTCATCATCGAGCAGCCTCCGGCGCATGTGGTCGTGGCAGAGCCGCTGTATCTGCACGTTCCGCCCGAGCACGCCCGGGCCTGGCGCCTGCATTGCCACGAGTATCATGCGTGCAACAGGCAGGTGTACTTCGTAAGGTCTCGAGAATACGAGCCTGGGTATGTACGTGAGAGGGAGCGCGAGCACTACGAGCAGCGCCGCCATGAGGAGGAGCACGCGCGCCGGGAGGAGCGCCGTGAAGAGCATCGCGAGGATCGTCGCGAGGAGCGTCGTGAAGATCATCATGAGCACCACGACCATGATGGTGACCATGACGGTGACCATGATCACGACCACCACTGAGCACGGCCACAGCTGATCGCCGCAGCAGACTCCGTCAGCTACAGCAGGTCTTTGATTCTGTAGTACAGCATCGCCAACACCAATGCCGGGCGGCGCAAGGCCGCGCCGCCCGGAAAATTGGCGTGCGGAATTCGTGCGAACACGTCGAAACGCTCTGCCGTGCCGGCAATCGCCTCGGCAACGAGCTTGCCGGCGATACCCGTCAATCCAATGCCGTGGCCCGAAAATCCCTGTAGAAAATACACGTTCGGGGCGAGCCGTCCGAAATGGGGCGCTCGATTCAACGTAATGTCAACATCACCGCCCCACGCGTAGTCGATGCGTACATCTGAGAGTTGCGGAAAAACGCTCAGCATACGCGTGCGCGTGGCGCCGGGTGCATCGAATGAAGACAACCCCGAGTAATTCACGCGTCCTCCAAACAGCAACCGGTGATCGGCGGACAGCCGGAAGTAATCCAACACCCAGTTCATGTCGCTGACTGCTGCGTTGTTGGCAATCAACCCTCGCGCGCGCTCCTCACCGAGTGGCTCGGTTGCAACGATGTACGTCGCGACCCCCATTATTTTCGACGCGAGTACTCGTGCCGTATCTCCCAGATAAACGTTACCGCAGAGGACAACATATCGGCTACGCACCTCGCCCTCGGCGGTCTTGACTCGTGCGGTGCCGCCAGAGGTTTTGAAATCGATGGCGCGCGTACCCTCGAAGATCCGAACGCCGGCGCGCTCGGCTGCTGCCGCTAGCCCCAACGTATAGTTGAGTGGGTGAAGGTGGCCGCTCTGGCTGTCGTACAGCGCGCTGACGTAACGATCTGTGGACAACACCGACCGGACCTCGTCGCGAGGCATGTAGCGCACACTTCGATACTGGTACTTATCGTGCAGCTCTGCGAGCTCGGACCGGAGGTCCGCGTCGTGACGCTGTTTGATTGCCGTCAACATATGGCCGTCGACCCAGTCGCAATCGATTCGGTATTTCGCGATCAACTCGCGAATCAACGCCAGCGCCTCGACCGTCACGTCCCACAGAATTTGCGCGGTGTCGTGCCCCACCAGCCGTTCAACCTTGGGCTGGGGCGCAGCAAGACCATAAATCGCCTGGCCGCCGCTACGACCCGACGCACCCCACCCAATTCGATGCTCTTCCAGGAGCGCGACACGATAGCCGCGTTCTGCCAGGTGCAACGCCGCTGAGCATCCGGCGATGCCGCCACCCACCACGCACACGTCGCAGTCGGCGTTTCCGGCCAGCGGGGGCCGGTCGGGTGCCGGGTGCGCGGAGACTGCGTAATAGGATTGGGCGTGCGGCTTGATGGCCATGGGGTTCGAGGTCTTCAGACGGTGTTTAGGATATTTTGACGCGCCGGGGCCGGACGGGGCGGCTGCAGGATACCGATCAGCGCACATTACGGGCAAATCGGGCTCACGTGGAACGGCCATTCTTAAGGCTTCGCCGCGTTTCAGGCCGACAATGGACAGGTCAGCCGGCATTGCGCGAGCTGTGGTCTAATAGGCCGTTGTGTGGAGATTTCGCCGGCGGGTTTGTTAAATATAATAAACACCGTTCGGCACAAGCCGTCATGGCCGCCGTTCGCCCATTAATCGGTATTCCAGCCGACCGTCGCATGCTCGGTCTGCATCCGTTTCACGTCGTCGGCGAGAAATACGCCCGCGCTGTGCTAGACGGTGCCGGCGGCTTGCCGCTGTTGATCCCTGCGCTCGCCGAAGAGTTGGGGATGGACGAATTGCTCGGGCGCCTGGATGGCGTGATGTTTACGGGAAGTGCTTCGAACGTGGAGCCGCACCACTACTCGGGACCGGCCAGCGACCCTGGAACCTTGCACGACCCTGCGCGGGATGCGACCACGCTGCCGCTCATTCGCAAGGCCGTGGCCTCCGGTATGCCAGTGTTGGGGATCTGCCGGGGATTCCAGGAAATGAATGTTGCGTTCGGTGGAACGCTGCACCAGAAGGTGCATGAAATCGAGGGCCGGCTTGATCACCGGGAGGATGTGAAGCTCGAACTGGATGTGCAGTACGGCCCGGCCCACGAGGTGATTCTGGAACCGCAGGGGCTGTTGCACCGCCTGGCGGGACACGAACGGATCACGGTCAACTCACTGCACTCCCAGGGTATCGACCGGCTGGGCGAGAACCTGTCGGTCGAGGCGCACGCGCCGGACGGACTGGTGGAAGCATTTCGAGTGCGGAACGCGAAGAGTTTCGCGGTGGCCGTGCAGTGGCACCCCGAATGGAAGGTGATGAGCAATCCGTTTTCGCGCGCGTTGTTTGGGGCCTTCGGCGCTGCTGCGCGCGAGTACATGCAGACGCGGCGCATAGGTTGACCGGGTCGCCCTGGGCTTGACGCCTTAAGGCTACGCGGTTGGCCGGCGGACGCTTTGACAAAACGAATAAGGGTTTTTTATGGTGAGTGAGATCCAGCAATTCTTCCGCGACCACGGCATCTCGGAGGTCGAGGCAATCATTCCCGATATGGCCGGCATTGCGCGCGGCAAGATCATGCCTGCGGCGAAGTTCGCGGAGGACGAGGGCATGCGTCTGCCGGAAAGCGTTTTCCTGCAGACGGTCACGGGTGACTATCCGCCAGAGACCGGCGAAGCCATGAGCCCGGCGGAGATTGATATCGTCCTCAAGGCCGATCCCAAGACGGTGCGTCGGGTACCCTGGGCGGCCGAGCCGACCGCACAGGTCATACACGACTGCTTCTATTCGGACGGGCGCCGGGTTTCCATGGCTCCGCGGCACGTGTTGCGCAACATCCTGGAGCTGTATGCCCAGCGGGGTTGGGAGCCCGTGGTGGCCCCGGAGCTCGAGTTCTACCTCATCGAGCAGAACAAGGATTCCGACTACCCGCTGCGGCCCCCGGTGGGGCGATCCGGACGGGCTGAGCCCGGCCGCCAGTCCTACAGCATCGCGGCCGTCAACGAGTTCGACCCGCTGTTCGATGACATCTATCAGTTCTGCGAGGACCAGGACATCGAGATCGACACGCTGATCCACGAAGATGGGCCGGCGCAGATGGAGATCAACCTGATCCACGGCTACCCGTTGGATCTTGCCGACCAGGCCTTCCTCTTCAAGCGTACCGCGCGCGAGGCTGCGTTGCGCCACAAGATCTACGCCACTTTCATGGCCAAGCCCCACGCAAAGGAACCGGGCAGCGCCATGCACATCCACCAGAGCGTGGTGGATACGAAAACGCGCAAGAACATCTTCAGCAATGCGGATGGCACGCCCTCGAACCTGTTCTTCTCGCACATCGCCGGGCTGCAGAAATACATGCCCGCCGCCATGGGATTGTTCTGCGCGAACGTCAATTCCTATCGTCGCCTGACGCGTTACCTGTCGGCGCCCATCAACGTGCATTGGGGATACGACAATCGCACGGCCGGCCTGCGTGTTCCGATGTCGAGCGCCGATGCGCGTCGCGTCGAGAATCGCGTCGGTGGGGCTGACGCCAACCCCTATATTGCGATCGCAGCATCGCTCGCGTGCGGATACCTCGGAATGGTCGAGAACTTGCAGCCCACCGATCCGATTACCGGGAGCGCCCACGATCTGCCGTTCGGGCTGCCGCGCTCGCTGGATGAGGCATTGCGTAAGCTTCGTGAGTCCCAACCGCTCGTGAACCTGCTGGGCGAGGCATTCGTATCGGCATTCACAATCGTCAAGGAAGCGGAATACGAGGTATTTTTACAGGTCATCAGCTCCTGGGAGAGAGAGCACCTGCTGCTGAACGTCTGAATGTTATATTAGCCAAACGATGAAAAACCTCCTTGGTGCATTGTGTTTGGGCGTGGTGCTGGCGGGCTGCGGCGGGGGTGCGAAGGCGCCTGCCCCGCAAGGGGGCACCTCCCCCGCGGGCGCGGCGGGTGAGGAGGACAAGGTCCTCAATGTCTACAACTGGTCCGACTACGTCGAGCCCAGCGTACTCGAGAACTTCACGAAGAAGACCGGAATCAAGGTCAACTACGACGTCTTCGACGCCAACGAGGTACTCGAAACCAAGCTGTTGACGGGTCACACGAACTACGACGTGGTCGTCCCCTCCGCACCGTTTCTGCAGCGGCAGATCACGGCAGGCGTGTTTCAGAAACTGGACAAGACGCAGCTGCCCAATCTGAAGTACCTGGACGCGAATATGCTCAAGCAGATCGCGGTCTACGATCCGGGGAACGAGTACAGCGTCCCGTACATGTGGGTGACCTCTGGACCGGGCTACAACGTGGCCAAGATCAAGGAGCGCATGCCCGATGCTCCTGTGGACAGTTTGCGGATGTTCTACGACCCCGCGGTGGTCGCCAAATTCCAGGACTGCGGTGTGTCGGTACTCGATGCACCCTCCGAGATCATCGGCACGGTCCTGCTCTACCTAGGTAAGGATCCCAGGAGCGAATTGCCGGACGATCTGAAAGCGGCCGAGGCTGTGTTGTTATCCATTCGCCCCTACCTGCGTTACGTGCACTCGTCGCGATACATCGACGATCTCGCCAACGGCGAGACCTGCCTCGCGTTGGGGTGGTCGGGTGACGTGAAGCAGGCCCGGGATCGCGCGAAGGATGCCGGCAAGGGAATCGAGATCAAGTACGCCATCCCGCGGGAAGGCACCATCATGAACTTCGACATGCTCGCCATTCCGGCGGATGCGCCCCATCCGCACAACGCGCACCTGTTCATAAACTATCTGCTCGAGCCCGAGGTCGCGGCCAAGAATTCGAACCTGGTGAAATACGCCAACATCAACACAGCCTCGACACCGATGCTGGTCGATGCGGTCAAGGGCGACCCGAATATCTATCCACCGCCGGACATCCAGGCAAAGCTGGTTCCGGAGCCCCCGCGGTCGCAGGAGTATCAGCGACTGTTGACGCGCAGCTGGACGCGCTTCAAAACCGGCAAATGAGCGCAGATATCCGTAAGTGAGCACGCAACCGTCCGGGCCGGCCGCTGAGGACCCGTATCTTCGCATCGAGAACGTCACCAAGCGGTTCGGTGACTTCGTAGCCGTGAACGACGTTTCGCTGCACGTGCAGCGCGGCGAGATCTTTTGCCTGCTGGGTGGCTCGGGCTCGGGTAAGACCACCTTGCTGCGCATGCTGGCCGGCTTTGAGATCCCCACCTCCGGGAAGATCTACATCGACGGCCAGGACATGTGCGAGATCCCGCCCTACGACCGCCCAGTCAACATGATGTTCCAGTCGTATGCGCTTTTCCCGCATATGACCGTCGAGAAGAACGTGGCGTTTGGCCTCGAGCAGGAACGCCTCGGGCGCCAGGAGATCAGACGGCGGGTGGGTGAGATCCTCGAGATCGTCAAGATGAGTCCCTATCTCGCCCGCAAGCCGCACCAACTCTCAGGCGGTCAGAAGCAACGAGTGGCGCTCGCGCGAGCTCTCGTCAAGCGGCCGAAGCTGCTGCTGCTGGACGAGCCGCTGGCTGCGCTCGATCGAAAGTTGCGCGAGCACACACAATTCGAGCTGATCAACATCCAGGAGCAGCTTGGTGTGACGTTCGTCGTGGTGACCCATGACCAGGAGGAAGCCATGACGCTTTCTTCGCGTATGGGTGTAATGAACCACGGGCAGATCGTCCAGGTGGGCACGCCGAGCGATATCTATGAGTTCCCCGCTACCCGGTTCGTCGCGGATTTCATCGGCTCGGTCAACATGTTCGAGGGCACCCTGATCGAGGATGAGCCGGACTTCGTGCGCATCCGGTGTGAGGATCTGGGCGGCGTCGTCTACGTCAATCACGGAATCAGCTCTGCGCCCGATGCGACAGTGTGGGTGGCCGTGCGGCCCGAGAAGATCAATATCAGCAGGCAACCGCCGGCTCCGGCGGGCGGAACACATCAACCTGAGGCGGGCACCGGCGAAAACGTCGTGCGTGGCACGGTAAAGGAGATAGCGTACATGGGTGACATGTCCATCTATCTCGTGCAGGTCGAGTCGGGCAAGACCATCCGTGTGACACTTCCCAACGTTGCGCGGCATATGGAAGATCGGATCACGTGGGATGAAACAGTCTATGTGTCCTGGCACGCGGAAAGTCCCGTCGTGCTGACCCGGTAGCTGCCGTGCCTCGTTTCAGCGCACATGTTGGAAGGCGCATCGTCATCGGTATCCCGACGGTGTGGCTGATCGTGCTGTTTCTGATCCCGTTCATCATCGTCTTCAAGATTTCGTTCTCGGAGGTGCGGTTGGCGATGCCGCCGTTCGCGCCGCTGTTCGAGTGGCTCGGTGGCAGGCTGGTTGCGGTCAAGCTCAATTTCGCCAACTACACGTTCCTGTTCACGGATGCGCTGTATGTCAGCTCATATCTGTATTCGCTGAAGGTGGCCGCGGTCTCGACGATTCTGTGCCTGCTGCTGGGCTATCCGATGGCCTATGCAATTGCGCGCTCGAGTCCGACGTCGCGCACCGTGCTGCTCATGTTGATCGTGCTGCCGTTCTGGACGTCGTTCCTGCTTCGGGTCTATGCATGGATCGGGCTGCTCAAGAGCAACGGCGTGATCAACAACGTGCTCATGTATGTCGGTATCACTCACGAGCCCCTCACGATGCTGCAGACTGATTTCGCAGTGTATATCGGCATCGTCTATTCATACCTGCCGTTCATGATCCTGCCGTTGTATTCCAACCTCGAGAAACATGACCTGACCCTGGTGGAGGCGGCGGCCGACCTGGGTGCGCGGCCGATCACCACCTTTGCAAGGATCACACTGCCGCAGTCGTTGCCCGGTGTCATTGCAGGATCACTGCTCGTGTTCATTCCTGCCGTGGGCGAATACGTGATTCCTTCGCTTCTGGGCCGGACCGATCAGCTCATGATCGGCCGGGTCCTGTCGGATGAGTTTTTCGAGAATCGCGACTGGCCGGTGGCGAGCGCGGTCGCCATCTTCATGCTCGGGCTGCTGGTGGTGCCCATCATGCTGTTCCAGCATTTCGAGCGGCGCACCCTCGAGGCGCGCAAATGAAGCAGGGCCTGTTTTCGCGCACGGCGCTCGTCTTCGGGCTGGTATTCCTGTACGTCCCCATCCTCTCGATGGTGGTGTTCTCGTTCAACAACTCGCGCCTGGTCACCGTCTGGGACAGCGCCAACTCGCCGACGTTGAAGTGGTATTCGGCGCTCATGTCGAACGATCAGATCCTGGGGGCCGCGTGGCTGTCGATCAAAATCGCCATGATCGCCGCAACCGGGGCGGTCGTTCTGGGTACCCTCGCGGGACTCGCCCTGGCGCGTTTTGGGGCTTTCCGCGGCCGTGCCCTGCTGGCGGGCATGACAACGGCGCCGCTGGTCATGCCCGAAGTCATCACGGGCCTGTCGCTCCTGCTCCTGTTCGTTACGTTGGAGCAGACCATAGGATGGCCGAACGGGCGGGGTCCGGTCACGATCACGCTCGCGCACATCACCTTCTGCATGGCCTATGTGACGGTGGTGGTACAGTCCCGCCTGGTGGGCTTTGACGAGTCGCTTGAAGAGGCAGCCATGGATCTCGGGGCGCGTCCCGCAAAAGTGTTCTTCCGGATCACGCTGCCACTCATCGTGCCGGCGCTGGTTTCGGGCTGGCTGCTGGCCTTCACCTTGTCCTGGGATGACCTCGTGATTTCACAGTTCGTGGCGGGCCCGGGCTCGAGCACGTTGCCCATGGTCATCTTTTCCAAGGTACGACTTGGTGTAAGCCCGGACGTCAACGCTCTCGCAACCATCATGGTGCTCATTGTCGCATCGGGCATCGTGGTGTCCTCCATCTGGATGCGATACCAGAACAAACGCCGCGAGCGCGACATGCATCTTGCGGCTTCTGCCAACCTTTGAGCTGCATGGTGAAGTAGAAATAATGACTCGCCAATTTCTCGGACTGGATGTGGGAGGCTCTTCCATCAAGGCGGGGCTCGTCGACATGGACGCGGGCCGTCTCGTCGGTGATTTGATTTCCGCACCCACTCCCCAGCCCGCTTCGCCTGCGAATATGCTGCCCGTGTTCGCGGGTCTCGCCGACCGGCTGCCGGGGTCCCAGGGTCCCATGGGCATCGCATTCCCCAGTGTCATCCAACAGGGCGTGGTACGGACCGCGGCCAATATCGATCGCAGTTGGATAGGCGCGGATGGCCCTGCATTGGTGCAACGGGATCTGGGGCGGCCCGCCATCTTTCTGAACGATGCGGACGCGGCGGGAGTGGCCGAGGTCAAGTGGGGGGCGGGCCGTGGAACGAGCGGGACCGTCATCATGGTGACCTTCGGCACTGGAATTGGCACCGCGCTGTTTACGGACGGCAAGTTATTCCCCAACAGCGAGCTGGGACACATGGAAGTGCACGGCATTGAAGCCGAGAAGTGGACTTCGGCCCACGTGCGTACGGCTCAGAAGCTCGACTGGCCAGCGTGGATCGAGCGCGTGAATGTCTACCTCGAGCAGATGTATGCCTTGTTCTGGCCCGATCTGTTCATCCTGGGAGGCGCGGTCAGCGAGCGGTTCAGCGAGTTCGCGCCCCTGCTGCATTCCCAGGCCCAGATCCGCCCGGCCCATTTTGCGGGGCAGGCGGGAGTGATCGGCGCGGCATTGGCGGCCGCCGGTGCCTGAGCCTTAACTGCCATGCGCGCGTCGTTTCGCAGCAAGCTGCCCGATGTGGGGACGACGATTTTTACCGTGATGTCCCGGCGCGCCCGCGAGCTCGGGGCGCTCAATCTCGGGCAGGGGTTTCCTGACTATCCCATCGATCCGCGCCTCACGGAGCTGGTCACCGAAGCGATGGCCGAGGGCCACAATCAGTATGCCCCCATGGAGGGCCTGATCGAGCTGCGGCAACGCATTGCGCAGAAACTTCTCGCCAGCTACGCACTGACCGTGGATCCGCAGACCCAGGTCACCGTGACAGTCGGCGCCACCGAGGCGATCTACTCGGCCATCCAGGCAGTCGTGGGTCCAGGCGATGAGGCGATCGCGTTCGATCCGGCCTATGACTCGTATGAGCCGGCGGTCCGCCTGGCCGGCGGTCATTGCATCCGGCTGCCCTTGATGCCGCCCGGATTCCGCTATGACTGGGACGCCGTGAAGGCGGCGATCAACCCGCGTACGCGGCTCGTGCTTTTCAACAGTCCGCACAATCCGGCCTGCACGGCAGCTTCCGCGGAAGATCTCAATGCTCTGGCGGATGTAATCCGCGGGCACGATGTATTCGTGATGTCTGACGAAGTGTATGAACATGTTACATACGATGGCCGCGCACACGCATCGGTGCTCATGCAGCCCGAATTGGCCGAGAAGGCGTTCGTGGTGTTCTCGTTCGGCAAGACCCTGCACGCAACCGGAATCCGCGTGGGCTACTGCGTGGCCCCTGCGGAACTGACGAGCGAACTGCGCAAGGTCCACCAGTTCAATACGTTCAGCATCGCGAATGCTCCACAGGTTGCCATCGCCCGCTATCTCGGCGAGAAGCCGGATTCGTGGCGCTCTCTGCCGGCTTTTTTCCAGGCAAAGCGGGACCGTCTGCGCACCGCGCTGGGCGGTTCGGGTTTCAAGCTCCCCGCCGCCCAGGGGACGTATTTCCAGCTTCTGGATTTCAGCGGATTTGCGCCTGCCGATGACGTTGCGTTCGCCGAGCGGCTGCTGACGGAAGCCGGCGTCGCGACGATTCCCCTGTCACCCTTCTACGCCGTGCCCCCATCGCTGCCGGTGCTGCGTCTGTGCATTGCCAAGCAGGACAGTACGCTCGATGAGGCAGCAAAGCGACTCAACGAGTTTGCGGCCCGCCTATGAAAAACACCACCCGCGTCAATCATCCGCCTGCGGTCGAGCTGCCCACCGACAATCATTCGGTGGTCGCGCCCATCTATCAAAGCGTGAAGTTCGAGTTCGATTCGCTCGATGAGACCGAAAAATTCCTGCGTGGCGAGCGCTCGGGCTTCTTCTATACCCGCGCCTCCAATCCGACTACGCGGCAGCTCGAGCTGCTGTTGGCGCAGTTGCAGGGCCGGGAGGACTGCCTGGTGACGGCCTCCGGCGTCGGTGTCATTTCGCAGACGCTGCTGGCCTTGACCAAGCAGGGTGATCACGTCATCTGCTTCGTGGAGACCTACAACCCGACTCGCTATCTCATCCGACGGCTGCTCGCCCGGTTCGGTGTCACTCACACCATGCTGTCGGTCGAGGATGTTGCCGGGGTGGAGAAGGCGCTGGCCGCGCACAAGACGCGCCTGGTGATCTTCGAGAGCCCGACCAACCCCGTGACCAAGATTGCCGACATTGCGGCCCTGACGCGGCTCGCCCACAGCGCAGGCGCGCTGAGCATCATGGACAACACTTTCGCCGGGTTTCACCAGCACGGCGAATATGAGGTCGACCTGTTCCTGCACAGTCTCACGAAATACGCCTCTGGCGCCGGGGACGTGATGGGGGGAGCCGTAATAGGCCGCGGCGATCTCATCCGCGGCATGCGAACCGATTTCGGCACATTGGGAGGAACACTCGACCCGCATGCGGCGTTTCTGATTCTGCGCGGGCTCAAAACGTACTTCGTGCGGTACAAGGCGCAGTGCGAAAGCGCGCTGCGCGTGGCACAACATCTTGCAGAGCACCCCGCCGTCGCGAAGGTGCACTACCCGGGGCTGCCCACGCACCCGCAGTACGAGCTTGCGAAGGCGCAGATGAAGGACTTCGGCAGCATCGTCAGTTTCGATCTGAAGGGTGGGGCGGAGGCGGGTGGGCGTTTCGCAGGCACTTTGAAATTGTTTGCGTTGACCGCGAGCCTGGGTTCCACGGAGTCCCTGGTCGTCGCGCCGCAAATGATGCGGGGCCGGGACCTGACTCAGGATCAACTACGCATATCGGCTGTCACGGAGGGCACGGTGCGGTTGTCTATTGGTCTCGAAGACGTGGATGATCTCATGGAGGATGTAACACAGGCTCTGTCCGCCGCCGCCGCCGCCGCCGGCGCCGGATAGTGATCCACGTATCGGATTAGGCTCCAGGTTCTTTACGCCGGGCGCGCCGTGCCGACAGCATGGATTGCGGCCGAAGAAAAGCGCGTGGTTGCGCATGCCGTGCGCAGTGGTAAGTTATGTTTAATCCACAGGCACCCTCCTCGGAGGTCTCGGGTCGCTCGCTGCTGTTGCGGCAGGCGCTGGCTGCTGTGTTCAAGGCTTGCCGGCCTCCTGCGGCGCCCGCATCCCTGCCGGCCTTGCTGGAAGCCAGCCGCTGCGGGGTGCCGGGACTGTTGGCAAAGCCCGGATGCCCCGATGCACTGGGCGAAATCCGCGCTCGCTTGTTCCATGCTCCCGGCCGGGACGCCGAGGCGCAGGCGTGGTGGCAGGAAAGCGTGGCCACCGCGGTGTTTGCTTCCAGGGTCGCGCAACTCAAACAGGCATCGGTGGGCGCAGCATTCCTCGGGGGCCTGTTGCACAAGGCCGGGGAAGCATTGGCGCTGAGGATGCTCGCCCGGGTGGAACTCGACTATCGAATGAAGCTCGACAGTGCATCGCGCCGCGAGTGGTGTACGACTCACAACCAGGAGCTCACCGAGCGTCTGGTCCGCAAGTGGAACCTGACAGCCGAGATCGGATCGTGTGTGCTCGGATGGATGCGATTCGGGGAAGTTGCGGAAGCGTCGCGTGAGAGCGCAGCGATCTATTTCGGGCGCTTGTTTGCCATCGAGTTGCTGCAACCCCAGTTCTGTATGCCTGGCGCGCTCGATCACGCTGCCGCAGACTTTGGACTGGGAGCAGACCTCGTCGCGCAAGTCCGGGAGGAAGACGCGTGGACGCTGATCAGGGCGCTGGATTAGTCTTTAGGCGCTGCTCGCCACCCGCACCCGATGCGGGTGATACGGAAGCACTTCCAGCACTTCACCTTCCGTCAGGCGTTGCTGAACGCCTCTCCAGAACGCTGCTGTCAGTATCTCGCCATGCACTCGCATGAAGGCGGCACGCTGCGCATCGCTGAAGGCGAGAAAGTTGATAAAGGTCTCAGGAAAGACGTCATTGTCGGCAACGTAGAACCACGCCTCGCCGCGCATTTCGTCTTCCGGGTTTGACGCTTGCGGTATGTCGCGGAAGCGACAGTCGGTGATCTGACACAGCTCGTCGTAGTCGTAGAAGATGACACGGCCATGGCGGGTGACGCCAAAATTCTTCAGCAGCAGGTCGCCTGCGAAGATGTTTGTGTGCGCGAGGTCGCGGATGCACTGTCCATAGTCGAGCGCCGCGCTTTCCGCGGCAGCGTCGGTCGCTGAGCGCAGATACAGATTGAGCGGCGTCATGCGCCGTTCGATGTACATGTGGTCGAAAATGAGGTCATCACCCTCTTCGTGTACCGTTGCTGCCGTCTCGGTACGCAGCTCTGCCAGCAGCTCCGCCGCAAACAGCGCCTTGCGGAACCGCAGTTGTTTGAACTCCTGGGCATCGACGAGGCGGCCGGCACGGTCGTGCTTGAAGACGAGCTGGTATTTCGCCTTCACTTCCTCGCGCAGTACGCTCTTCGGATAGGGGAAGCGGTCGCGAATGATCTTGAAGACCACATCGAACGAGGGCAGGGTGAAGCAAACCATGACGAGACCACGCTCGCCCGCGGCATGCACGAATTGATCCTGCGTGTGTTCCAGGTGCCGCATCAGCTCCCGATAGCGCTCGGTCTTACCCTGTTTGGCGCGACCCAGCACGGTGAACAGCTCGCTGACGGGTTTGCGCGGCATCATCGATTTGAGAAACAGGACGGCCTCGCCGACTCTCTCCAGATCGACATGGAAGTATGACTTCGTAAAGCTGAAGACGATGCTGACATCGCCTTCTGCCAGCATGACAGCGTCAACGAGTACGCCGCCGTCGGTGTTCTTCAGGGCAATGACCAGCGGCACGAGAAAATCCC
>Ga0307511_10000267_pt1 | contig 54164 bp, 54 predicted proteins | sample 13_EM_MG_FD_200266 | JGI IMG/M metagenome (GOLD analysis project Ga0307511, IMG submission 200266) | Populus trichocarpa ectomycorrhiza microbial communities from riparian zone in the Pacific Northwest, United States - 13_EM | ecosystem: Host-associated > Plants > Roots > Unclassified | place... | reverse complement strand
TGCCGGAAAATCGCACGATTGATTGCGGCGAACACAGTGGAAAACTGCTGCGTGACAGCAATCGGAATACTTTGTACCGGATACGAAAGCCGCTTGGGCACAGGCCTTGGAACTTGTCCGTTAATAGGCGCGCGGAGGAAGGCGAGGCGATTTGAGCCCAGGGCAAGGCGCGAACCGCAGCGATACTTGACGCAGATACTTGACGTATCGCGAGGATTCGCAACGCGGCCATGGGTTCAAATCGCCCGCCAGCCGACCGCAACTGTCAACAGACAAGTTCTTACACCGCGACCGCGCTGGCCGGCAGGCTGAAATGAAAACTGGCGCCCAGGCCTGGGCTGCCCTCGGCCCACACGCGGCCGCCGTGGCGCTCGATGACGCGCTTGACGATCGCCAGCCCCACCCCGGTACCTTCGAATTCGTCCAGGCGATGCAGGCGCTGGAACATGCCGAACAGCTTGTCGGCGTAGGCCGGGTCAAAGCCCGCGCCATTGTCGCGCACGGCGAAGGCGACCCCGCCGTCGGCATCAAGCGCGGCCTCGATGGTGACCTTGCCGTCCCGGCGCTTGCTGGTGAATTTCACCGCGTTGGAGATCAGGTTGACCCACACCTGGCGCAGCATCGCGGCGTCGCCCTGCACGTCGGGCAGCGCGCCCACCGAGAAGGCCGGGCGGGTGCCGCCGGGCGGCACCGGCGCCTCCAGGATCACCGCCTCGACCATGCCGACGGTGGCGACGCGCTGGCGCACCGGCTCGCCGCGCGAGAAGCGCGAGAACTCGAGCAGACCGTCGATCAGCTCGGCCATGCGGCGCGCGTTCGAGGAGATATTGTCGAGGTCGCGCCGCATGCGGTCGTCCAGGCGCTCGCCGGCGTCGACCCGCAGCATGCGCGAGAAGCCGTCGATGGCGCGCAGCGGCGCGCGCAGGTCGTGCGCCACGGTGTAGGAGAAGGACTCCATCTCGCGGTTCGCCGCCGACAGCTCGGCGGTGCGCTCGGCGACGCGCTGCTCCAGGCTTTCGTTCAGGCGCATCACCTCGCGCTCGGTCCACTTGCGCGCGGTGATGTCGTGCACCTGCGCCTGGATCACGATGCCCCGCTCGCGGCTCACCACCGAGGAGCCGACCTCGGCATCCATCCGCGAGCCATCGAGCCGCAGCAGTTGCATTTCGGCGAATCCGGCCCCGGCCAGCCCGGCGCCCATCGCCAGGCGGCGGCCGCGCGCGAAGGGCCGAAATTCCGGCGCCAGCAGGTCGTCGACCCGCATGCCGAGCAGCATGCCGGCGTCGGGCGCGCGCATCAGCATCACCATCGCCGGGTTGACGTATTCGATCACGTCGTCGCGGTGCACGAAAATGCCGGCCTGCGCGCCTTCCACCAGGCTGCGGTAGCGCGCCTCGTTTTCGCGCAGCGCGTTCTCCGCCTCGTAGCGCTCGATCACCACCCCGGCCAGGCCGGCGGCCGAGAGCGACAGTTCGCGGTCGGCCGCCAGCGGCTCGCCGGGCTGCTCGTGGTACACCGCCAGGGTGCCGATCACCCGCCCGCCGGCGCCGTGGATCGGCACCGACCAGCAGGCCTTGAAGCCGGCCTGCGCGGCGTTGTCGCGGAATTCTTCCCAGCGCGTTTCGGCGGCGATGTCTTCGCTGATGACGAGGCGATCCTGCACCGCCGCCGCCGCGCAGCATTCGGCATCCTCATCCAGCGGCAGGGCGCGCATCTGGGCGCGGAACGCGTCGGACAGGCCGGGGCCCGCCAGGTAGCGCAGCGCGCCGTTCTCCACCACGTTGACCGCCGCCACGCCGCGCCGCGCCAGGGCCGCCTCGACGGCGTGGCACAGCAGCGTCATCAGTTCATCGAGCGGCGCGCCGGCGGCAAGCTGCTCGAACAGTTCCTTCTCGCCGGCGCGCAGGGCATAGATGCGGTAGCGCTGGGTGATGTCGGAGCCGACCCCGCGGTAGCCGGTGAAGCGCCCCTCGCGGTCGAACACCGGCTCGCCGCTGATGGCCCAGTAGGCGCGGTCGCCGTCCGCGCCGGAGTAGGCCAGCACGAGATGGGCGAAGGGCTTGCGCAGGTCGAGGTCGCGCTTGTGCTCGTCCCAGGTGAAGCCCACCGGGCGCAGTTCGGCGCGTTCCCAGCGCCGGCTGCCGAGCACCGAGTCGCGGTCCATGCTCTGGCGCCGCTCGCGCCCGGTGATCGAGGTGAAGCGGTATTCGGCGTCCAGTTCCCAGTACCAGTCGGAAGACAGCGCGGTCAGGCGGCGGAAGCGCTCCTCGCTGTGCTTGAGCGCCTCCTCGCTCTCGACCCGGTCGGAGACGTCGATGGCCATCGTCACGGTGCCGGCGATCGCGCCCTTGTCGTCGGTGAGCAGCGCGCCGTACCACTCGCACTGGATGCGCCGCCCGTCGCGGGTGATGTTGGGCACGCGCGCCCCGGCGGCCGGCTCGCCGCCGGCGTGGCGCACGCGCAGGCGTTCGAGCACCTCGGCGCGGCGCTCCGGCGGGACGATCAGGTCCAGGGTGCTGCGCCCGACGGCTTGATCGGCGCTGTAGCCGAAGATGCGCTCGGCGGCCGGGTTCCAGGTCGCCACCTTGTAGTCGGCGTCGTGCACGATGCAGGCGAACGGCATGGTCTCGATCACCCGGCGCAGGCGATTCAGAAGCTCGCGCGATTCGGCCTGCAGGCGCTCGCGCTCGGCTTCAAAGGCATGGCGCTCGCTGATGTCGAGCACCGACAGGCGCAGCATGCGGCCGCTGCCGGGTAGGAGCGCGATGCGCAGGTCGGCCGGAAACTGGCGCCCGTTGGCATCGACGAAGCGCCATTCGACGCTGATTTCGGTGCCCTTGAGCGCTTGGCCGATCAGCGCGCGCCCGTACTCGTTCTCGTCGCGGCCGCCGGGCTGCACGCGGGCGTTGAAGCGCCCGATCGGCGTGGCGATCATCTGCTCGCGCGGCATGCCGAACAGGCGCGCGGCGCTCGGGTTCACCTCGGTGATCTTCCACTGGTCTGTATCGATCACGAAGATCGCCTCGGGCGCGCTGTCGATCAGCACCCGGTTGCGCGCCTCCGACTCGCGCAGCGCCTGCTCGGCGCGATAGCGCCGCGTGATGTCCGAGCCGGTGCCGCGGTAGCCCTGGAAATGGCCGGCCGCATCGAACACCGGCTCGCCGCGCAGCGCCATCACGCGGGTCGCGCCCTGCTCCAGACGGCGCTCGATCAGGAAGGCGGAGAATGGCTCATGCCGGTCCAGCTGGGCGCGATGCTCCTGCCAGGAGGCCGACAGCGGTATCAGCTGCGCATGGTCCCAGGGATGGGTACCGAGCAATTCCAGCGCCAGGGCGCGCGCCGGCGCGCCGGGCTGGGCGCTGCCGTCGGTATCGACAAAGCGGTATTCGGCGTCCAGCTCCCAGAACCAGTCCGAGGTCATCGCCGCCAGTTGGCGAAAGCGCTCGCCGCTGCGGGCCAGCGTGGCCCCCTGCGCCTGCAGGGCCTCGGCCATGCGGTTGAAGTCCCCGGCCAGCCCATCCAGTTCGCCGCCGCCGGGGCCGGCCGGCACCCGGAACCCGGTGTCGCCGCCAGTCAGGTGGGCCGCGCCGTCGCGCAGCATGCGCACCTGGGAGGTCAGGCGCCTCGCCATCACCCAGGCCGCCAGCACGACCGCCACCGCGACAGCCAGGGCAGCGGCCTGCAGCCAGGATTCAACTTCCGGGCCAAGCAGCAAACGCAGGGAGTACGCGAGAAATGGCAGGACGCCGGCCAGCGCCACCACAAGGAGTTGCACTTCGAACCGGCGCAAAAAAGGCACCTGCGCAGCGTCTTGGCGCGCGCGCGTGACGGCCATGCGGCTTACCTCAAGTAGAAAAGCGGCGTAGCGGGCATTCTACGTGATTGGCGCGCCGCTCTGGCGGCGGAGGCGCGCCGGCGCCACGGAAAGGGCGCCTCCAGGATTACGGATGACCGCGTGGCGGCCTACCAGTCCTTCAGCTTGGAGCGGATCCGCGCCACCGCCTGGCTGTGCAGCTGGCAGATGCGCGATTCGGTCACGCCCAGCACCGCGGCGATTTCCTTGAAGTTCAGTTCCTGCTCGTAGTACAGGCCCATCAGGAGCTTCTCGCGCTCGGGCAGGTTGTCGATCGCGGCCACCAGGGAACGCTTGAAGCGCGCGTCCTTGAGCTGTTCCAGCGGGTCGCCGCCGGCGCTCGAGGTATGGCGGTCGAGGAAAGGCTCGTTGTCGTCCTCGCTGTCGATCTCGTCGAAATGGATCAGCTGGGCGCCGCGCGCCTCGGCGAGCATTTCCTGGTATTGCGCCAGCGGCATCTTCATCTCGGCGGCCACCTCGATCTCGTTGGGCGAGCGGCCCAGGCGGTGTTCGAGCTTGCCGATCGCCTTTTCGATGTCGCGCTGCGCCTTGCGCACACCGCGCGGCATCCAGTCGTTCTGGCGCAGCTCATCGAGCATGGCGCCCTTGATGCGCTGGCTGGCGTAGGTCTCGAACTGCGCGCCGTGGCCCTCCTCGAAGCGCCCGGCGGCGTCCATCAGCCCGATCATCCCGGCCTGGATCAGGTCGTCTGCCTGCACCGAGGCCGGCAGGCGCGCCAGCAGGTGGTGCGCCATGCGTTTGACCAGGGGGACAAACTGCTCGATTTTGTGATTGCGTTCGAGAACGCCGGTGGCCGTGTACATATTGCGTAGGACTCCTACGAGGTCTTGCTCTGGACTAGTTCGGATGGGAGGATTCGGTGTCGTCGGCGACGCATTCGGCGAGCCGCCAGGCGGCGCTTTCCTGCGCGACGCGCTTGATGGCGCCTACCGCTTCCGGGTAGGCCTGCGCCGCCAGCGAGCGGCCCAGCAGCGCACCGGCGGCATTCGGCGGCACGAAGCCGGCGTACTCGACCTGGGCGCCGAGGAAGCGGCGCGCCGCGTCGGCGATCTTGGCGCACACCGTGCGCGCGGCCTTCTCGCTGGCCGCGCCGCTGACCAGCACGCGGAAGGCCGGCGGCACATGCGCGCCGGCGTGCGCCTGCTTGATCGCGGCATAGGCCGCGGTCAGGTCGCTGTCGGCGATGCCGGCCACCAGCACATGCGCGCTGGAGGCGGCCAGGCCGGGCAGCCACTGTTGCCCGGCGGGCGTGGCGGTGCCGGCGAGGTTGAGCACCAGGGTGTCGGCCGGCTCGGCGAGGTTGAGAAAGCCGGTGAAAAAGGGTTCGCCCGCCGCCTCCGCGCCGATCAGCATCGGCAGGCCTTGCGCGGCGGCGACATAGCGCAGGTTCAGCGCGGCGCGCAGGGCGACGCCGTTGAACTCCTCTTCGCCTTCGATCAGGGCCAGCAGGTCGTGGCGCGGCTTGATGCCGAGCGGGCGCGCGCAGGCGCCGGTCTCGTCCAGCAGGATCACGTTGCGCCCGGTGGCGGCGATCTCGCGCGCCAGCAGCGCGCAAGCAGCGCCCTGCCCGGCCGCATCGCCGGCGGGCAATACGGGAAGGATGCGCAGGGCGCGGCGCTTGAACAGCGAGCGCAGGCCGGCCGCCTGGTCGCGCGGCGTGGCCATTGCGTGCGGGTTGGGTACGACGACGCTCATGTGGTGGTTCTCAAGCATGGGTCGGATGGGAGATGGCGCGCAGCGGCACTTCGTCGTCGCGCAGGGCAAAAATCGGGTCGGCGGCGGACTTCAGCGCGCGGTGGATCAGCACCTGGGCCTTGGCCGGGTGCAGGTCTTCCGGCACGCGCTGGCCGCAGGCGACGTAGTAGACGTCCAGGGTGTGGCGCATCGCGATGTCGAGCACGGGCCCGAGCTTGGCGGCCTCGTCGATCTTGGAGAACACCACGCCGGCCAGCGGGCGGGCGCCGGCGGCGCGGCCTTGATAGGCGCGCGCGACGTCGTCGAGGGTCTCGGCCTGCACGGCGGCGTTGAGCAGCAGCACGCGCTGGATTTCGGGCATGTCGAGCAGGTTGATCTGCTCGGCCAGGCGCGAGTCGCGCTGGCCCATGCCGGTGGTATCGATCAGGATCAGGCGCTTGCCGCGCAGGGTGGCAAGCGTGGCCTGCAGTTCGGCATAGGATTGCGCCGAGTGCACCTTGACCCCGAGGATCTTGCCGTAGATGGCGAGCTGGTCAAAAGCGCCGATACGATAGCCGTCGGTGGTGATGAGACCCAGGGACTGGGCGCCGTACTTGACCACGCAACGCGCGGCCAGCTTGGCGATGGTGGTGGTCTTGCCCACGCCGGTCGGGCCGACCAGGGCGTAGGTGCCGCCGGCTTCGACCAGGTCGCGCGAAGCATCGGCGCAACGCAGGTTGCGCGACAGCACTTCGCCCAGCCACTTGCGCGCCTGCGCTTCGTTCAGGTCGTCGGGCAGCTTGTCGACCACGGTGCGGGTCACGGTGGCGGAAAAGCCGGCGTCGGACATCTCGCGCCAGAACTTCATCGCCAGGGGGCGGCGCTGGCTCATGTCGCGGAAGGCGAAGCCCTGCAGCTGGCTTTGCAGCATCGCTTTCATCGCCTTGACTTCACCGAGCAGGCGCTCTTCATTGGCGGAAGGCTGGTTGGACAGGGACGGCATCGGGCGGGCGGCCATCGGGGCGGCAGCGGGGGCAGCGACGGGAGCGGCGACAGGAGCGGCCGGGGCCGGCGCGGGCGCCGCGGCCACCGGAGCCGGCGCGGCGGCAGGCGCGCGCGCAACGGCGGGCGCGGGAGCGGGGGACGGAGCAGCGGCCGGCGCAACCGGGGCGGCCTTGCCGGGAGCGCGCTTCAGGGCGCGGGTGCCGGGCATGTTGGCGAAGGGGTTGGCCGAGCGCGCGCGCGAAGCCTGGGCGGCGGGGCGGGCGGCAGGCTGGGCCGGGGCGGCGGCCTGCGGGGCGGCGGCCTGCGGGGCGGCGGCCTGCGGGGCGGCAGCGCGCGGCGCGGCGGGCCTGGCGTAGGTGCCGGTGTCGGCCTGGTCCAGATGCGTGGCAAAGTCCCTCAGGGTCTGGTAGGTGCTTGCGGCAGCCGGCGCGGCGGCGGGAGCGGCGGTGCGGGCGCGGAAGGCGGGGCGCTGCAGCGGGCGCTGCGCGGCCTGCTCGACTGGGGCGGCCTGCGCGGGCGCGAACGGGGTTTGCGGCATCTGGCGCAGGGGCGCGGCTTGCGGGGCCTGGGCGCGCGGGTCGGCGGCGCGCATTTGCGTGGCGGGATGCGTGGCGGGATGCGTGGCGGGATGCGTCATGGGATGCGAGGCCGGCTGGGCAAACGCGGGGCGGGCGTTCTGCTGCGCGGCCTGGGCCGTCTGATGCGAAGCGGCCATCTGCGGACGCGCCTGCTGAACCGGCTGCTGGCGCTGCATCGGCGGCGCCGGCATTTCGGTCAGGGATTCGACTGCGTTCTCCGCCATGGCGAGAATCTCCACGCCGCTGGCAACCTTGCGATTGGAGATGACCAGGGCATCGGGGCCCAGTTCATTCTTCATCTTCTGCATGGCTTCGCGCGAAGTGGGAGCGACAAATTTTTTCATCAGCATGGCAAGACCCTCAGGAGAAACGCTTTTTTGGTGATTCGTTGCTGGTGGTTGGAAAATTCAGTTATGCGGGCAGCGGGCCGCGCGCGCCGACCACGGCAGCGACACGGATGGTGCAGGCCTCGGGGACTTCGGCGTGGGCGATCACTTTCATGCGCGGGGCGGCGCGGCGCGCCAGGCGGGCCATCGCCACGCGCAGGCGGTCCGGCACGAGAAGCGCGGGCGGCTGGCCGAGGTTTTCCATGCGCTGGGCGGAGCCGCCCAGTTCGCGCATCAGGTTCTCGGCCAGGCCCGGCTCGATCGCCAGGGTGTCGCCGGCGCCGGCGGCCTGCGTCAGGGCGCGCTCCAGGTCGGGGTCGAGCACCAGCATTTCGATGTCGCGCGCCGGGCCGTAGAGCATCTGCATGATGGCGCGGCCCAGCGAGATGCGCACCTGCGCGGAGAGTTCGTTCGGGTTCTGCGTCTTCGAGGCGGCCTCGGTGAGCGCTTCGACGATGGTGCGCAGGTCGCGGATGTGCACGCCTTCTTCCAGCAGGTTCTGCAGCACGCGCTGGAGCGCGGCGAGCGGGATGAGCTTGGGCATCAGGTCGTCGATCAGCTTGGGCGCCATCTTGTTGAAGTGGTCGACCAGGGCTTGCGTCTCGGCGCGGCCCAGCAACTGCGCGGCGTGCGACTGCATCAGGTGGTTCAGGTGGGTGGCGACGACGCTGCCGGCGTCGACCACGGTGTAGCCGGAAGCCAGTGCCTGGTCGCGGAAGCCGGCCTCGATCCACACGGCGGGCAGGCCGAAGGCGGGGTCCTTGGCGGCGGTGCCGGGCAGTTGGCCGCTGGCGCCGCCCGGGTTGATCGCCATGTGCATGCCGGTGAACACGTCGCCTTCGCCGATCACCACGCCCTTGAGGATGACGCGGTAGCCGTTGGGCTTGAGTTCCAGGTTGTCGCGGATGTGCACTTGCGGGGGCAGGAAGCCGACTTCCTGCGCGAATTTCTTGCGGATCGCCTTGATGCGCTTGAGCAGGTCGCCTTCCTGGCTGGCATCGACCAGGGGAATCAGGCGGTAGCCCACTTCCAGGCCGAGCACGTCGACCGGCACCAGGTCGTCCCACGAGGCTTCCTGCTTGTCGGGCGAGACGATAGGCTCGGTCGGGGCGGCGGCCTTTTCGCGCCGCGGCAACTGCGAACGCCACCAGCCCGCCCACGCCGCGCCGCCGCCAAAGGCGAGGAAGACGAAATGCGGCATGCCGGGGATCAGGCCCAGGGCGAGCAGCACGCCGCCGGTGACCATCAGGGTGTGCGGATTGGCGATCAGCTGGCGCACGACCTGCCCGCCCATGTCTTCCTTGTCATCCTCGTCGGCGCCGACGCGGCTCACCACGAGACCGGCTGCGATCGAGATGATCAGCGCGGGAATCTGCGCGACCAGGCCGTCGCCGATGGCGAGCAGCACGTAGTTGTTGGCCGCGGTGGCCAGCGTGAGGTCGTGCTGCACCAGGCCGATGATCAGGCCGCCGATGATGTTGATGAACAGGATCAGGATGCCGGCGATCGCATCGCCGCGCACGAACTTGGAGGCGCCGTCCATCGCGCCGTAGAAGTCGGCCTCGGACGCGATTTCGCTGCGGCGCTTGCGGGCGGTCTTTTCGTCGATCAGGCCGGCGTTCAGGTCCGCGTCGATCGCCATCTGCTTGCCGGGCATGGCGTCCAGGGTGAAGCGCGCCGCCACTTCGGCGATCCGGCCGGCGCCCTTGGTCACCACCACGAAGTTGATCACGACGAGAATCGCGAACACCACCAGGCCGACGGCGAAGTTGCCGCCGACCAGGAAGTGGCCGAACGCCTCGATCACCTTGCCGGCCGCGTCCGGGCCGGTGTGGCCGTGCATCAGCACCACGCGGGTCGAAGCCACGTTGAGCGACAGGCGCAGCAGCGTGGTCAGCAGCAGGACGGTGGGGAAGGCGGCGAAATCGAGCGGGCGGTTCGCGTACACGGCGGCCAGCATGACGATCAGGCCGAGCGCGATGTTGAAGGTGAACAGCAGATCCAGCACCATCGGCGGCAGGGGCAGGATCATCATCGCCAGGATCATGACGATGAACAGCGGGGCCGCCAGGCCGCGCCAGGGGATGTTCTTCAGCGTGTCGCGGTTCATTGCAAGCGCGCTCATGCGGCAGCCCCTTGGGTTTGCGGTTGGTTATCCGGATGGTTATGCGGATCGAGTTCGGAAGGAACCGGGATGTTGGAAGGCGCCTGCGGGTAGCGGCCGGCCACCGCGTTGCGCAGCTGGAACACATAGGCCAGGACTTGCGCGACAGCGTTGTAGAGCGGGCCGGGAATCTCTTCTTCCAGCTCGGCGTGGGCGTACAGGGCACGCGCCAGGGGCGGGGCTTCGAGCAGCGGGATGCCGTGTTCGGCGGCCAGTTCGCGGATGCGGGCAGCGACTTCGTCGGCGCCCTTGGCGAGCACCTTGGGGGCGCGCATCGTATCGTTGTAGGCCAGGGCGACGGCGTAGTGCGTCGGGTTGGTGACGATCACGTCGGCCTTGGGCACGTTGGACATCATGCGGCGGCGCGCGGCCTCGCGCTGGCGCTGGCGGATCTTCGCCTTGATGTGCGGGTCGCCGTCGGTTTCCTTGGCTTCGCGCTTGATTTCTTCCAGCGACATGCGCAGGCCCTTGGCGTGGCGCCACAGTTGCAGGGGCACGTCAATCCCGGCGACCACGATCAGGGTGGCGGCGATCAGCAGGAAATCGCGCACGATCATGCCGCTGGCGAAGGACACGCCGGAACCCGGCATCTGCGACAGCGGGGCAACCAGTTCGGCACGGTCGCGCCACACCACCCAGGCGCAGGTGCCGCCGACCAGGGCGACCTTGGCCAGGGCCTTGCCCAGCTCGGTCAGGCCGTGGCTGGAGAACATATTGGACAGGCCCTTCATCGGATTCATGCGGCCGAAGTCGGGCGACAGGGGTTCGGTGACAAACAGCCAGCCGCCGATCGCCAGTTGCGACACGGAGGCGGCGATGAACAGGACGGCGAGCACCGGCACGCCGATCAAGGCGCCGCGCCAGGCCAGGTGGCCGGCTTGCTCGAGGGCGATGTGGGCGTCGAACGCGCTGGCGCGCGAGACGGTCAAGCCTTGCTGCAGGTATTCGGAGGTTTCGCGGATCAGGCCCGGGCCGGTCATCAGGACGGCGCAAGCGCCGGCGATCAGCATGGCGGCGGTGGTCAATTCACGCGAACGGGGAACCTGGCCGCGTTCGCGTGCCTCGTCCAGCCGCTTTTGCGATGCTGGTAGTTCCCGTTCGGTATCTTGCTCGTCGGACATTGCCGGCCCCATGAATTAACGGTTCCATTTTCCGTATCCATAGGGCCGGCCAAAGACCAAATAAAAGGCGAAAAAGGCCCCTAATCGGGCTGCGGGGCTGGCGCGCGGGGGTCTAGAGTGATTCCATCCCGCAGACCATGCGGGGATCTAAAACCTCAATCTAGTCAAGGAGTTAGTGATGGAACATGCAGACCGCGCCGGCTTCGCTGGCTATTCCGTGAGCAACTGGGCGGAAGATCACGCCGAAGGGCGCTTCCATGTCGCCCGCGCCTTTACCCGTGCCCTGGACGACGTGACCTGCGCCGAGGACCTGGAAGCCGCCGACGAGGAACTGTTCGAGGACGACCTGCTGTCCTTGATCCAGAACCGCCCCAGCCGGCACGCCCAGCGCAACTGAAGCCAGCGCTTCTTGAGAAGCCCGCCCGGCCTTGCCGCAGGCGGGCTTTTGTTTTTCTTGGTGGCGCCGAATCATTTCTTCAAGCCATTGAATTTGTTTGACTATTTCAAAAAATACAAGCCGGGGGACAGCCTTAGTCGGCCAGCAATACCTCGGGCTTGAAGCCGAAGCGCAGCGCCCCCCAATGCCGGCCCTGCACGTGGATCGGCATCGACAGGTCGTTGAGAATCTCCCCGGTATCGCGCCGGTAGGTCTGCAGCAGCAGGCGCGCGATGTTTTTCGCCCCGCGGGTGCCGGTGGTGTCGGTGAACATGCGCTTGTCGCGGCTGTTCACCAGGTCCACGGCCTGATCGCCGGTCAGGGGCCTGGAGAACTTGCTGTTGTGAGTGGGCGCATACGCCCGGGTGTCGATGCACAGGGCAAAGGCGCCGCCCTCGGTCTCGGCCACCAGCTGGTCATAGAGCGGCTGCAGCTCGGTCTCGCACAGGCTGTCGTAACTGGTCTTGAATTTGGGCGGATTGGTGTTCGGCACCGGGCGATAGGCCTGGTCGAACACGTTGACCCCGCGCGCGGCCATCGCCTCCAGGCGCGCCGCGCACTGGTCGCGGTAGTCGGCCACGCGCAGCATGATCTCTTCAAAACGCCCCTCGCCGATCCGAAAGCGCGCCGCCAGTTCCTCGATCTGCTCGGTGGCGCCGGACAGTTCCTGGGAGGCTTTCTGCGACTGGGACATGCGCATGGCCACGTCGCCCGACAGATCGCGGATCGCGGCGACCTGCTGGTGGATGCGTCCATTGGTCCGGGTGACGTTGTCGATCGCGCCGCGCACCTCGCCGATCTGCGTGCTCATGGCGGAAAACTCGCGCACCATCGACTCGAAGTGCCCGGAGGAGGAATGCACCACCGCGTTGGCGTGCTCGACTTCGCGCTGGATCTGCGCCGTCTCGGCCTGGGTGTTGTCGACCAGGCTGGTCATGCTCTTGATCGAGGCGCCGATCTCGGCGGTCGCCGTCTTCACGTTCTCGGCAAGCTTGCGCACCTCGTCGGCGACCACCGCGAACCCGCGCCCGGCCTCGCCGGCGCGCGCCGCCTCGATGGCCGCATTCAGGGCCAGCAGATTGGTCTGGTCCGAGATCGAGGTGATCAGGCGGGCCATTTTCTCGATGTCGCGCGAGTTGCCGCCCAGGGCCTGCACGGTCTGCTCGAAGGAGGCCAGGCGGCTCCGCATCGATTCCATTTCCTTGGCCACCGCGAGCAGCTCGTCGTAGGACTGGCGCGCGGTCGACAGGTGGGTCTGCGTGGAAGCGGCGAAATGCTGGGTATTGCCGGCGATCGCCCCAAGCGCGTGGGTGACTTCGTCGCTGGCGGAAAAAATTTCGGTGGTCAGCTCGCCCTGGCGCTGCGCCAGGCGGGTCGATTCATTCACGTCGCCGGCCGTCTTGGCCGACTCGAAAGCCACCTGCACGCTCATCTTGCGCACGCTGCCGATCACGCCGCGCAGGCGCCCGGCAAAGGCGTTGTAGCCTTGCGCCACCTCGCGTAATTCAGTGGCCCCGCGCACCGGCATGACGCGGCCGAGATTGCCCTCTTCCGCGCCGATCTCGCCCATCAGGCGCGCCAGTTCGCGCACCGGACGCACCATCGCCCAGTGCAGGTAGGCATACAGCAGGCCGGCCGTCAGCAGCACCAGCGCCGCCGGCAGCCAGGCTTGCGGCGCGCGCGCCGCGGCGTAGAGGCCGGGGAGCGTGATCAACAGCACCGCGCCCGCCAGCTTTTTCGCCAGGCTGGACAGCCCGGCGAACTCGAACGCCGCATCGACCGCACGCAACATCATCTTCACATCATTTCTCCGATTGATCCGGACGGCCCCGCTTCATCGCGGCCCGCCGCCCGGTTCCTGCTGCCTGGTTCCTGTTGCCTGGTTCCTGTTGCCTGGTTCCTGTTGCCTGGTTCCTGTTGCAGGTCAGACCTTGCCTTGCAGCATCTCGTGCATTTCCAGCACCAGCACGACCACGCCTTCGCCCGACAGGGTGGCGCCGGTCACGCCCTTGGGCTTGATGCCCTCGAGCGGCTTGATCATCACCTCGTCCTGGCCGACAAAACTGTCGACGGCCAGCACATAGCCCTTGTCGCCGGAGGTGGCGACCACGCCGACCAGCGATTCGCCGGTGGCCGGACGGTCCAGCAGGTCCGACAGTTGCAGCACCGGCAAGGCTTCGCCGCGCACCACCAGCGTGGGATGGCCGGAGACGTGCTGCACCTTGGCCGGCTCGATGCCGATGATCTCGCGCACCGCGGTGAGCGGCATGGCGAAGGTCTGGCCATTCTGCTTCATCATCAGCACCGGCAAAATCGCCAGGGTCAGCGGCAGGGAGATCGTTACCTTGGAGCCTTCGCCGACCTTGGAAGACAGGTCGATGCGGCCCTTCAGGCGCTGGATGTTGGTCATCACCACGTCCATGCCGACGCCGCGGCCGGACACTTCGCTGATTTCGCTCTTGGTCGAGAAACCGGGGAGGAAAATCAGGTTCAGGCTCTGGCGCTCGTCCAGGGTGTTGGCTTCTTCCTGGCTGATCAGGCCCTTCTCCACCGCCTTCTGGCGCAGGATGTCGGGGCGCATGCCGCGGCCGTCGTCGGTGATCTCGATGATGATGTGGTCACCGGCCTGGCGGGCAGCCAGGCGGATGGTGCCGCGCGCCGGCTTGCCGGCCGCTTCGCGCACGTCCGGCGGCTCCAGGCCGTGGTCCACCGAATTGCGCACCAGGTGCACCAGCGGATCGTTCAGTTCCTCGAGGATGGTCTTGTCGACTTCGGTGTCGCCGCCTTCGATGATCAGCTCGCAGTCCTTGCCGAGGGTGCGCGCCACGTCGCGCGCCAGGCGGCTGTACTTCTGGAACACGCGGCCGACCGGCTGCATGCGCGCCTTCATCACCGCCGACTGCAGGTCGGAGACCAGCATGTCGAGCTGGCCCAGGACGGTGTCCATGGTCTTGAGCGCGTCGCCGCCCTGCGAGCCGCGGATCATGTCCGTGCGCAGGCAGTTCAGGCGGTTCTTGGTCAGGCCGATTTCGCCCGACAGGTTGAGGATCTGGTCGAAGCGCACGGTGTCCACGCGCATCGTGCCGTCCTTGCCGACATTGCCGCCCTGCGCGCCGCCGGCGGGAGCCGGGCGGGGAGCGCGCGCCGCGGGGGCAGCGGGCGCCGCCGCTTCGGGAACCGGCACCGCCTCGGGCGCCACCAGCAGCACCGGCTTGCCTTCGGCGTCCTCGGTCTTGCCGGTCAGCACGTGATACAGGCCGCCCCAGTCGAATTCGCCGTTCGCGTTGACCGCGCCTTGCGGGGCGGCCGGCGCGCTGATTGCCGCGGCGGGCGCGGGCTTGGCGACCGGTGCCGCGCCGGGTTTCTTGCGCGCCGGGGTCTCACCCTTCAGGCAGGCATCGAGCTCGGCCAGCAGTTCGGCCGGCGCCGGAGCCGGCGCGGCAAAGCCCGACATCTCGCCCATCATGCGCTTGACTTCGCCGGTGGCGGCGAGGATGACGTCGAGCATTTCCGGGCTCAAGGTCATCTTGTCGCTGCGCAGCTGGTCGAACAGGTTCTCGGTGCGGTGGCACAGCTCGACCATCGCCGGGGCGTCGAGAAAGCCGGCGCCGCCCTTGATGGTGTGAAAGCCGCGGAAGATGGTGTTGAGCAGGCCCTTGTCCTTGACGTTCTGCTCGAGCTCGACCAGCTTCTGGTCGACGTCGTCGAGCAGCTCGCCGCCTTCGGTGAGGAAGTCCTGCAACAGGTCCTGCATATCGGTAAAAGCGTTCATCGCTGCCCTTTGATTGGCTTTGTGCCTTGGGTAGATGCTTGTTGGGGGCGGATCAGAAGCCGAGGCTGGCGAGCAGGTCGTCCACCTGGCCCTGGTCGGTCACCACGTCGTTGCGCTTGGTGTCGATCACCGGGCCGTTGAGCCAGGAGGATTCGACTTCTTCGCGCTTCTCGGGCGGGGTGGCGTCGATCAGGAGCTTGACCAGCTGGTCCTCGATGTTCTGCGCGATGCCGGCGATCTTGTTGACCACCTGGCCGGTCAGGTCATGGAAGTCCTGGGCCAGCATGATGTCGGTGAACAGGGCGCCGGAATCGCTGGTGCGCTTGGGCAGGCTGCGCAGGAAATCATGGGTCTGCGTGGCGGTGCTCTTGAACTGTTCGAGCGTCTGGCGACCGGCGAACAGGTCGTCCCAGCCCTTGGTCAGCGTGTTGGCTTCGGACTCGATCTTGCCCTGGATGTCCGCGCCCTGCTCGGCCATGGTCAGCGCCTTCTCGGCCGCCTGGCCGGTCAGGTTGGCGATGTAGGTCAGGCGGGCACGCGCATCGGGCAAGGCGCCGACGGCGCTGTCGATGCCCTTGTCGTAGCCCAGCTCGCGCAGGGCGTCGTGCAGGTTGCGGGTCAGCATGCCGACGCGCTGGAAAATGTCGTACGGCTCGCCGGTCGCGGGGTTGACGTCGCCCGCGGACGCGGCCGCATTGCCGACGGCCGCGGCGGCCTCGGACTTGGGCGCGGGTGCGCTGACGGCTTTTTCCTTGGTGTCGCGCTGTTCGGCGATCTGGTCGAACAGGGCCTCGAGATCTTCAGTCGAATTATCCATTACGGCGCTCACGATCTCAGCCTTTCATTTTCTCGATGATCTTGTTGACCTTCTCTTCCAGCGTCGCCTTGGTGAAGGGCTTGACGATGTAGCCGGCGGCGCCCGCCTGGGCGGCCGTTACGATGTCTTCCTTCTTCGCCTCGGCGGTCACCATCAGCACCGGCAGGTGCTTGATGGTGGCGTCCGCCTTGATCTGGGACAACAGCTCGAAGCCGTTCATGTTCGGCATGTTGATGTCGGAGACGACGAAGTCGAACGCGCCGCCCTTGAGCTTGGCCAGCGCCGCGGCGCCGTCCTCGGCTTCATCAGCATTGGTGTAGCCGATTTCCTTCAGGAGGTTGCGCACGATGCGGCGCATGGTCGAGAAGTCGTCGACGATGAGGAATTTCATATCGGTGGTCATGGCCGTGTTCCTTCCGGGTTAAGCGCGTTGCAGCATCCCGGAGATCATCTTGGCGAGGTCTTCGGGGTTGAATTTTGGCACGTAGGCATCGACGCCGACCTGCTGGCCCAGTTTCTGGTTGGCGATCGAGGACAGCGAGGAATGCATCAGCACGGGGATGCCTTCGAAGCGCTTGTCGTCCTTGATGTGGCGGGTCAGCACATAGCCGTCCATCTCGGGCATTTCGGCGTCGGTGAGGATCAGGCCGATCGATTCCTTGACGGCCTTCTTCTCCTGGTCGGAGCGGCCGGCCAGGGCGGAGAGCTTGTCCCAGGCTTCCTTGCCGTTGATGGCGTACTGGTAGGAGAGTTTCATCTTGTCGAGCACTTCGATGATCTTCTTGCGCGCCAGGCCGGAGTCGTCGGCGAAGAAAATGGTCGGCGGCGCCTTGTTGCCTTCGATCGGCTCCAGGTGCGGGACGACGTCCTCGCCGATCACGTTCGAGAGGATCTGCTCGACGTCCAGGATCGACACCAGCTTGCCGCCGGGCAGTTCGGTGATCGCGGTGATCAGGCCGACGGCGTTGGAGGCCATGCTCTGCGGAGACTTCACCAGTTCCCAGTCGACGCGCACGATGCGGTCCACGTCGGCCACCAGGAAGGCCTGGGTGTGGCGCGAGAACTCGGTGATGATCAGCTTGGTGCGCTCGCCGGAAAACGGCAGGTTCAGGCAGGTGGCCAGGTCGATGACGGGGATGATGCTGCCGCGCAGGGAGATGATGCCTTCCACGCCGGCGGGCATGTTCGGGGTCTTGGTGATCGGCATGGTTTCGCAGACTTCGCGAACCTTGAACACGTTGATGCCGAAGTTTTCGTTGCCGCCCAGGGAGAACAGGAGGAGTTCCATCTTGTTCGAGCCCGCCAGGCGAGCCTTCTGGTCAATCATGTTCAGGAGTTGGTAGTCGCTGTGTCCCATGGTGTGCTCCGTTTTAAAAGTCGTAGATCGAAATCAGGGTTGTTGAAAGTGCAGATGTGCTGGGTTGCTGCTGTCGGGTGCTGCTATCGGGGTAAAGTCGGGGTCAGGGTGATCGGGCGTGGCGGTTCCGCCGCGGCGCTGGGCTGGGTGGCCGGGGCCTGCGGCATGCCCGCGGCTGGCGGCGCGCCCGTCGCGCCCGTCGGGGCCATCGCGGGCTGGCTGTTCACGGCGGCCGCGGCCGGGGCCAGGCTCTGCGCGGTCGCGGTATCGCCCACTTCCAGCGCCGGGCCTTCCTGGGTCACGGCCTCTTCGGCCTGGCGGTTCATCACGATGATGCTGATGCGCCGGTTGGTCGGGTCGAACGGGTCGGCGGGGGTGAACGGTACCGAGGAGGCCAGTCCCACCACGCGCAGGATCTTGCGCTCGTCCATGCCGCTGATGACCAGCTCGCGCCGCGCCGCGTTGGCGCGGTCGGCGGAAAGTTCCCAGTTGCTGTAGCCGCGGTCGCCACCGGAGTAAGGCGCGGCATCGGTATGGCCGGAGAGCGTGAGCTTGTGTTCGACGCCGGCCAGGGCCCGGCCGATCTCGCGCAGGATTTCACGCGTGTAGTCTTTCAGCGCGGCGCGGCCGGAGTCGAACATCGGACGGTTCTGCTCGTCGACGATCTGGATGCGCAGGCCTTCGGCGGTGATGTCGATGCGGATCTGGTTCTTGAACTGCCACAGGGCGCCGTTGGCGTTGATCGCCGCTTCGATGCGCTGCTTGAGTTCCTCGAGCTTGGCGCGCTCCTGGCGCGCGTACTCGGCCTTGGCCGCCTGCAGGTTGATGGCGCGGCGCTCGGCGGCGTTCTCGCCGTTCTTCACCTGGCCGGTCTGGCGGGTCAGGTCCTGGCCGCCGCCCTTGATGATGGAAGAGCTGTCGCCGGAGCCGGAGCCGCCGGCCATGCCGACCTTGAGCGGCGAGTTGAAATAGTCGGCGATGCCCTTGAGGTCGCCCTTGGAGGTCGAGCCGAGCAGCCACATGAGCAGGAAGAAAGCCATCATCGCGGTCACGAAGTCGGCGTACGCGATCTTCCAGGCGCCGCCGTGATGGCCGCCGGCCACCTTCTTGATGCGCTTGATGACGATCGGCTGCAGTTGCCCGCCGTCCTTGCCTTTTCCTGGTGCGTTGGCCATGATGTGCCTTACTTGCCCTTGCTTTGCTTGACGTGCTGTTCGAGTTCCACAAAACTCGGACGCTCGGTCGAATAAAGCACCTTACGGCCAAACTCGACCGCAACTTGAGGGGCATATCCGTTCATGCTGGCCAGCAGCGTGACTTTCACGCAGATAAATTGCTTGGAAGCCTCATCGAGCTTCTGCCCGAGCAGCACGGCCAGCGGGCCCACGAAACCGTAGGCGAGCAGAATGCCGACGAAGGTACCCACCAGGGCGCCGCCGATCATCTCGCCGAGCACCGCCGGAGGCGCGCCCACCGAGCCCATCACGTGCACCACGCCCATCACCGCGGCGACGATGCCGAACGCGGGCAGGCCGTCGGCGACCTGCTGGACGGCGTGCGCCAGCACATGGCCTTCCTGGTGGTGGGTTTCAAGTTCCTGGTCCATCAGGGACTCGATTTCCATCGGGTTGAGGTTGCCGCTGACCATCATGCGCAGGTAGTCGGTGATGAACTCGACCAGGTGGTGGTCGGCGAGGATGGCGGGATATTTGGAGAACAGCGTGCTCGAATCCGGGGTCTCGACGTCCTTTTCGATCGACATCAGGCCTTCCTTGCGGATTTTCGAGAGCACCTCGTACATCAGGCCGAGCAGGCTGAGGTAGCGCTCCTTGGTGAACTTGGAGCCCTGGAACACGGTGGGCAGCAGCTTGAAGGTCGCCTTGGTGACCTTGCCGGTGTTGGTGACGATGAAGGCGCCGAAGGCGGCGCCGGAGATGATCAGCAGTTCGAACGGCTGCACCAGCGCATGCAGGTGGCCGCCCGCGGCCACGTAGCCGCCCAGCACGGAGGCCATGAGAATGATGTAACCGACAATGACAAGCATGCTGTTCGCCCGTTTTTTCCAGAAAAAGGGATTGCGGAACACGGCAGCGGATGCCGCGGAATTGCTTTCCGCGCGGCTTCCATTGCCAACAGCATCAATTTATCAACCGGGCCGCTTTCCCTATCGGGGAAAAAGGGGGGCGATCTCCAGCCATTTCTCGGCGGGAATCTCGTGGACGTCGACGCCGAAGAAGGAGGCATCGTTCATTTGCTGGGCCAGCTCGCCGCTGTCCGTCGAGCGGGCCAGGAGCGCGTCGGCCAGTTCGCTCGCGGTGCCGCCGGCGGGCACGGTGATGGTGCACCAGCGACCGGTCCGGGTGTAGTCGAGCAGGCGGCGGATCGCCAGCGAGGCCGGGCGAACACGGGTGTCTCGCGCCGCCGTCACGGGTGCCGCGGGGGCGGGCTCGGCGATCACGGTTTGCCAGCGCCCGGTATTGGTGTAGTCAAGCAGCTTGCGCATGTTCAACCTCCAGTATGGTTGTCCGTACTCAAGAACAGCAGGCCCCGGCCAGCCGCCGGGCAGCCTGCTTACGCCTCGACCGCGGCTTCCAGTTCATCGGCCGCCCCGGCATCCGCCGCCTCGCCCATCTCCACGGCGGCGATCGCGTCGGCTCGCCCGTTCAAGCGGGCGGCGGCATTGCTCTTGGTCTTGCCGGCACGGGAAGGCATGTTGCACAGGCCGCAGACGTATTCCTTGGTCAGTTCGTAGGTGTGCACCACGAAATGGCCCTTGCATTCGGTGCAGGCGCAGGTGGTCAGCATGCCGGCATCGACGAACTTGACCAGGCGCCAGGCGCGGGTGATCGACAGCACTTCGGGCATTTCCAGTTGCACCAGGTATTCGCGGTACAGCTTGTAGGCGCGGATCACGGCGTCGATCTCGTCGATCTCGGAGGAGGTGATCAGCGACTGGTACAGATTCATGAACAGGGAAGCGTGGATGTTCGGCTGCCAGGTCATGAACCACTCGGTCGAGAAGGGCAGCATCCCCTTGGGAGGCGACTTCTTCTGGATTTCCTTGTACAGCTTGAGCAGGCGTTCACGCGACAGGGTGGTTTCGGATTCGAGCACCTGCAGGCGGGCGCCCAGCTTGATCAGTTCGGAAGCCAGGCCGATTTGACGGGCTTCGCCGAGGACGGTTTTGACTTTTTTCATGATTAGGCCACCTCGACGGCTTTGCCGGCCATCAGGATCGCGGCATGCATGCCCTGGGCTTGCGAGGCGTCCTTGGTGTGCGACAGGAGCAGGTTCCAAACCACGCTGTCGTCGAAGCGGAAGCGGCACATCAGCATGTTCGAACCGGCGATCTTCAGCAGCTGGCCGGCGGTGAGCTGTTCGATGATGGAGGCGACATCCTCGGAGAGACCCAGGCGGACCAGGGCTTCGGCGCGGTCGGCGCGGATCATGTTCTGCGCCAGGATCAGGTAGGAAAGATTGGCTTCGCGAATCTCGTTGTGCAGGGTCTGGATGTTCATTTGGCGGTCCTCGGTGGCTGGTTGGTGGCTGGTTTGGCGGTTCAACTGATGTGTGATTCAGTGATGCCATTTTGGTCGCCGGGACGTTTTTTCTTAATTAGAACTCCTCCATGCATCGCGTGCGAAAAGCGCTGCGGGAAAAGCTAGGCGCACGCGTCGCGCGTGCTTAGGGAGAGCGGCGGGCGGGAGTGTCGGAAGTCTTCCTACACGCGTTTTCCAGGCCGTTAGAAAAGCCGGGGGGAACCTAAGGAAGCGCCGCTAAGCCACTGTCAAAAAAGGGGTTTTTTGACAGCCACCGGAATCAGCAAAAGGCTCCCGGAAGACGCTTTCAGGGTGCCTGCGAAGGCCCATCCACCCCGCCGGCGGGAGACTTCCTATAGGAAACCTGCCGCACGGACCGCACTATAGACCCCCATGAACGGGGGCCGTCGGGAGAATAAGGACCACAAGTCCGTTTATTTCCGCAGCCGGCGGCGCGCACCCGCGAAAACCATCCCCGCCAGAGCGAAATCACCCGCGCCGGGACAGCCGGAACCGATTGCCGCAATACGCCCGGTCGAATGAATAACGGCAACAAGTCCGTTTTATTTAGGGTATGGACGGCCCCTGGATCAAAATATATTTGCGAGACGACACCAATGGCAGCGGCACCGCCTATAGGTTATGTCCGTGCTCCATATAGAAGCAGGAGAAACGGGCCGGCGTTTTTGCATCGGGGCATGCCCCGAAGAGAAACTCCAAGGTGCCGGAAACGAGCGCGCCGTAGGGCTGTAGTGCGGCGAAGACGTCAAGCAATTGCAGCACCGCGCGAGCGCGACAGCACTTTTCATTTATGCAACTCTACTTCCGGATATAGGAGAATCACCATGGCAGCAACCATCAACACCAACGCCGCGTCGATCAACGCGCAGCGTAATCTGTCTTCCTCGAAGATGGATCTCCAGACCGCCGTGCAGCGCCTGTCCTCGGGCCTGCGCATCAACAGCGCGGCCGACGACGCCGCCGGCCTGGCGATCGCCGAGCGCATGAATTCGCAGATCAAGGGCATGAACGTCGCGGTGCGCAACGCCAACGACGGCATCTCCCTGGCGCAAACCGCCGACGGCGCCCTGGCCTCCGTCTCCGACGCGCTGCAGCGCATGCGCGAACTGACCGTGCAGGCCCGCAACGCGACCAACTCCAACACCGACCGCGATTCCCTGGACAAGGAATTCGGCGAGCTGGCCAAGGAAGTGCAGCGCGTTCTCGGCGGCACCAACTTCAACGGCAAGGCGATCCTCGGCGCCGGCGCCGGCGCGCAGGACTACCAGGTCGGCCCGGGCACCAGCACCAACGACCTGATCACCGTCACCACCACCGACATGACCGTCGACCCGAACCTCACCGCGGTGGCGGGCACCGACAACGCCGGCACCGGCCGCTCGGTGATCGACAACACCTCGACCACCGCCTCCCTGGGCACCGTGATCGACAACCTGGACAAGGCGATCGATACCGTCACCAGCGAGCGCGCCCTGTACGGCGCCACGCAGAACCGCTTCAACAACGTGATCAACAACCTGCAGATCGCCGGCGAGAACCAGACCTCCGCGCGCGGCCGCATCATGGACGCCGACTACGCTTCCGAAACCGCCGCCCTGTCGCGCGCCAACATCCTGCAGCAGGCCGGCACCGCGATGCTGGCGCAGGCCAACCAGATGCCGCAGAGCGTTCTGAAGCTGCTTCAGTAATACCGTGACACTGCAATAACGCAACACCCGCGACACCGGGCGGCCCGCGGAGGCCGCCCGCACTCCCCCGGGGTCCGCCCCGGGGTGCCATGGCTACCGATGGAAAGGAAATCGTCCGCCACGTTGAACAATGCTCTAAAGGAATCCGCGCGCCGCCCGTAAACCGGGGGAGCGCGCGGAAGTCGGTCCTCCCGCAAGCGGCTCCGAAACGCAAGTCCCGGCCTAAAGTTTTCCCGCCGGATACCCGTTAAAGGAACTAACAGCGGTTTGAATCCACCCGGATGACGAACCGAAGTTGCGGACCTCGGAACTCGCAAGAGCCCGGGTCTAGATGAACCGAGACTAGGACCCCCCAAGGTCCGCATTGTTTAACTTTGGATCTAATTTCCGGATAAAGGAGCATCATCATGGCAGCTACCATCAACACCAACTCCGGTTCGCTCGTCGCTCAGCTGAACCTCTCCACCTCGAAGGCTGCCCTGCAGACTTCCGTGCAGCGCCTGTCCTCGGGCATGCGCATCAACAGCGCCGCGGACGACGCCGCCGGCCTGGCGATCGCCACCCGCATGAACTCGCAAGTCAAGGGCATGAACATCGCGGTGCGCAACGCCAACGACGGCATCTCCCTGGCTCAGACCGCCGACGGCGCCCTGTCCTCGGTGTCCGACTCCCTGCAGCGCATGCGTGAACTGGCAGTGCAGGCCCGCAACGCCACCAACTCCAACGGCGACAAGGACTCCCTGGACAAGGAATTCGGCGAGCTGGCGAAGGAAGTCCAGCGCGTTCTCGGCGGTACCGCCTTCAACGGCAAGGCCGTGCTCGGCACCGGCGCCGGCGCCCTGGACTTCCAGGTCGGCGCGGGCACCACGACCAACGACACGATCACCGTGACCACCACCGACATGACGGCCAACGCCAACATCACCGCGGTGGCCGGCACCGACAACGCCGGAACCGGCCGCGCCGTGATCGACAACACCGCCACGACCGCCGCCATCGGCACCGTGATCGACAACCTGGACAAGGCGATCGACACCGTGACCAGCGAGCGCGCCCTGTACGGTGCCACGCAGAACCGCTTCAACAACGTGGTCAACAACCTGCAGGTCGCGGTGCAGAACCAGGACACCGCCAAGGGCCGCATCATGGACGCCGACTACGCGTCGGAAACCGCCAACCTGTCGCGCGCCAACATTCTGCAACAGGCCGGCACCGCGATGCTCGCGCAAGCCAACCAGCAGCCGCAAAGCGTGCTGTCCCTCCTGCGCTAAAGGATGCGCGCATGGCCCTGACACCATCCGGCCATGCGGCCGCCCCCTCGCAAGAGGGGGTGGCCGGAAGCGGGCACGCGGAATCTTTCCGTGTGTCCGCTTTCGTCGTTAACCAGGGAAGCCTGCCATGAAAATCGACATCGCCGCCAACGCGCTGGCCGAAACACCGCGCGCCTCCGCCACACCCGCACCCGCTGACCCCCAGGCCAAGGCCGATGTCGACGCCGCCGCCACCGTGGTCAACAAGGCCGCCGTCAAGGACGCCGTCACGGCGGCCAACGAAGCCGTGCGCCAGGTGGCAACCAATCTGAAGTTCGAGACCGACGACTCCACCGGTGCCATGGTGGTGCGCGTGATCGACTCCGAAACCCAGAAAGTGCTGCGCCAGATGCCCTCGGAAGAGATGCTCTCTCTTGCCAAGGCGATGGACCGCATGCGCGGACTGATGATCCACCTGAAGGTATAAGCGGCCACGGCCCGAAGCGGAAATCATGACAGCGATCACCACCGGTACCAACATCGACGTCAACACCCTGGTCACCCAGCTGATGTCGGTCGAGCGTCAGCCCGAAACGGCGATGCAGACCCGGCAGTCCAGCTTCAAGACCCAGATCACCGCCTACGGCCAACTGCAGAGCGCGCTGTCCAATTTCGGCAGCGCGGTCTCGGCGCTCGCCGACACCAGTACCTTCCTGAAGAATTCCGCCACGGTCTCCGACAGCACCGTGCTGTCGGCCAGCGCCGGCACCGGCGCGGCCGCCGGCACCCATACCGTCGAGGTGCAGAAACTGGCGCAGACCCAGCAACTGGCCTCGTCGCGCTTCACTTCCAGTGACGCGGTGGTCGGTACCGGCACCCTGAGCTTCTCCTTCGGCAGCGTCAGCGGCGGCGCCTTCAACGCCAACGCGGCCACGAATTCCTTCTCGGTCACCATCGACAGCAGCAACAACACCCTGGCCGGCGTGCGCGACGCGATCAACAAGGCGGCCGGCGGCGTCAACGCCACCATCGTCAACGACGGCACCGGGTACCGCCTGGCGCTCGCCCCGAGCGCCTCGGGCGCGGCCAACAGCCTGAAGATCACCGCCGCGGACAGCGACGGCAACAACACCGACGCGAGCGGCCTGTCGCAGCTCGCCTTCGATCCGCTGGCCGCCGCCGGCGCCGGCCAGAACCTGACCCAGAACGTCGCCGGGCAGGACGCCCTGCTGTCGATCGACGGCATCAGCGTGACCAAGCCGACCAACTCGGTGAGCGATGCGATCCCCGGCCTGACCCTGAACCTGGGCAAGACCAACGTCGGCGCGCCGGTGAGCATCACGGTGGCCTCCGATACCGCCTCGATCAAGTCGGCCCTCTCCTCTTTCGTGGCCGCCTACAACACCTACGCCGGCAAGGTGCACGACCTGACCTATTACGACGCCTCCAGCAAGAAGGCCGGCGACCTGCAGGGCGACGCCACCGCGCGCAGCGTGATCAGCCAGGTCAAGAACACCCTCACCAGCTCGATTCCCGGCCTTTCCGGCGGCCTGTCGATGCTCTCGCAGGTCGGCATCAGCCTGCAGGCCGACGGCACCCTGGCGATGGACAGCAGCAAGTTCGACAAGGCCCTGGCCAACCCCGCCTTCAACGTCAGTTCCCTGTTCGCCTCCGCCGGCAGCGCCAGCGACTCGCGCGTCAGCTTCCAGAGCTCGCTGTCCTCCACGCCGGCGGGCACCTATAACGTGGCGATCACCCAGGCGGCCGCCCACGGCACCCTGACCGGCAGCGCGGCCGCGCCCCTGACCGTCACCACCGGCGTCAACGACGCCCTGAGCCTGACCATCAACGGCGTGGCCACCAGCGTCACCTTGTCCGCCGGCACCTACGCCAGCGCCAACGCGCTGGCCGCCGAACTCTCCAGCAAGATCAACGGCTCCTCCGCCGTGGTGCAGAACGGCACCGGCGTCTCGGTCAGCCAGAACGGCGGCGTGCTCAGCATCGCCTCCAACACCTACGGCGCCACCTCCACCGTCACCGGCCTGTCCGGCAGCGCCGCCGCCCTGTTCGGCGGCAGCGGCACCAGCACCGCCGGCCTGGACGTGGTCGGCACGGTCAACGGGCTCGCCGCCAGCGGCAGCGGCCAGAGCCTGACCAGCACCGACGGCGTGCGCCTGCGCATCTCGGCCACCAGCGCCGGCAGCCTGGGCACGGTGACCATCTCGAACGGCTACGCGGCGCAGCTGTCGAACCTGATCGACACCCTGACCAATGCCGATACCGGCGCGATCGCCAGCCGCACCACCGGCCTGAACTCCAGCATCAAGCGCATCGACAGCCAGATCACCTCGTTCGAGGAGCGCATGACCACCCTGGAGGCGAACTACCGCCGGCAGTTCAGCACGCTGGACGCGGCGCTTTCGCAGATGAACACCACCAGCAGCTTCCTGACCAAACAGTTGGCTAGCCTTTCCACCTCTGCTTAAAGTTTTCCGGCACCGGCCGTTAAATAAAATACCACCATCATTGCCACGAAAGACCTTTCATGTTCGCTGCCTACCGCAACCCGGCCCGCACCTACGCAGGCGTCGCCGTCGAGACTTCGGTCGCCGCCGCGCGGCCGATCGACCTGGTGGTGATGCTCTACGAAGGCGCCTGCGAGGGCATCATCAAGGCGGTGGCATACATGCAGGAAGGCAACATCGCCGCCAAGGGCGAGACCATCACCAAGGTGATCCGCATCATCGATGAGGGCCTGAAGGCTTCGCTCGACCCGCGCGGCGGCGAGATCACCGACAACCTGGGCAGCCTGTACGACTACATGACCCATCGCCTGCTGCTGGGCAGCCTGCGCAACGACCCCGCCCTGCTGGAGGAAGTGCGCACCCTGCTGAACGACCTCAAGGGCGCCTGGGACGAGATCGCGCGCGGCCCGCGCCCGGGCGCGAACCTGCCGGCGGTGCCAAGGGCGGCTGCCTGAGGCCAACGCACGCCTCGCGCCAGATTCAATTTTCCGCAACTCCGACAAGACCTATCTCATGGATATCATCGCCCATTACGCAGCCATCGCCGACGCCAGCGGCCGCATGCTCGCCGCCGCCCGTTCGGGCGACTGGGACGGCCTGGTGGCCGCTGAAGAGGAATGCGCGCACCGTGTCGCCACCCTGGAAGCCCTGGGCGACGTGGAGCCGAAGGACGGCCACGAAAAGCACATGCGCATCGTGATCCTCAAGGACATCCTGGCGCACGACGCGGAGATCCGCGAACTGACCGCGCCGTGGCTGACGCAGCTCGACAACATGCTGCGCAGCATGAGCCAGGGCCGCCATGTGCGGCAGGCTTACTTCTAAATCGCCGGGGCGGGTCCCCTAAGGAGATTCTGCAAAAAGGCTCTCGGCTACACCATCTCCGGGGCGAACCTGCTCCAAGCCCTTGGTGTGAAAGCCTACGGCCTCGCCAGCTAGCGCTCCTCGGCTCCGCATCTCGCCCCACGGAGCAGCCTTTTGCAGAGCTTCCCAATGCTGATACCCGCCACTCCCCAGGCCAACCGCGCCGCGCCGGCGCAGTTGCCGCCCACCGTCGTCCCGGTCGCGCAGGTCGCGCAGGTCAGCGAGGTCGCGGAGGCCGCGCACCCGCTGGAGCGCCAGCTCCTCGCCAGCCTGGCCGGCCGCAGCGTGACAGCGCTGGTGATCGGCCGCGCCGACGACGGCCACGGCATCGTCGAGATCGCCGGGCGCCGCCGGACCATCGCCGCCGAATTGCCCGCGCCGGGCACCCAGGTCACCCTCAAATTCGCCGGCCCGCAGAACGCGCCGGCCGGCACCGCCTCTTCCACTGCCGCCGCCTCGGCCGCCGCGCTGGCGCGCCTGAATCCGGCGGCGCTCTCCGCCGCGAACAACGCTGCGAACAGCGCCGCCGACGCCAGGTCGGGCGGCGTGGTGGTCGAACTGGGCGCCGGGGCGCGCAGCCTCGGGCGCTTTGCCGAGACCCCGCTGGCGCCGCTGGCGCTCGGGCGCGTCGATGCGCCGATCGAGTCGCCCGGCGAATGGTCGGCGGCCCTGTCCAAACTGTTGCGCGACAGCGGCACCTTCTACGAATCCCATCTCGCCGCCTGGACCCGCGGGCGCTACGCGCTCGACGACATCCGCCGCGAGCCGCAGGCCGGCGGCCATTCCGCCACGCCTGCCGCGCAAGCCGGGCAACCCGGGCAAGCGCGTCCCGGCCTGCTCCCCGCCCCCACCTCGCCGGCCGACCTGCCGACCGCCACGCAAGCCGCGCAGGAGGCGGCGCGCGGCGCCGTCCCGCAAACCGCGTCGACCGGTGGCGTACCCGAGGAACACCACGCGGTGCTGCGCGAGCAGTTGCATACCCTGGAAACCCAGACCCTGCCGGTCAGCGTCGAGACCTGGCCGGGGCAGCGCGCCGACCTGGTGATCGGCCGCGAAGCGCCGGAGGAGTCGGCGCGCGGCGCCGACGCCGTGCCGGGCTGGAAGAGCAGCCTGACGCTGCGCCTGCCCGCCCTGGGCGAAGTCCATGCCACCCTGACCCTGAAGGCAGACCGGCTCTGGCTCGACCTGAGCGCGCCCGCCGGCAGCGCCCAGGCCCTGGAAGCGGCCGATGGCAGCCTGGCCCAGGCGCTGCACGCCGCCGGCGTGCGCCTGGTACGCACCCGCATCCAGGAGAAGGACGAAGATGGCGCGGCCTGAGACCCCGGTCAGGCCTCAGACCCCGGTCCGCCCCGACCTGTCGCACGCGGTGGCGCTGGCCTACCACGAAGGCGCCAGCGCGCCGCAGGTGACCGCCAAGGGCAGCGGCCCGATCGCCGCCGAGATCATCCGCCGCGCCCAGGAGGCCGGCGTGTACGTGCATGAATCGCGCGAGCTGGTGGGCCTGTTGATGCAGGTGGACCTGGACCAGCACATTCCTCCCAAGCTATACACTGCGATCGCGGAACTATTGGCCTGGCTGTACCGTCTTGAACAAAAGCAGGCGCGCGCCGGTGCAAACCCGGCCGCGACAAGCCCGGCAGCGGCGCCGCCGGCCGGCCTGCCCGCTCCCGTACGCGCCCTCCTACCCAGCAGGTGATGCCATGAACGACCAGCCTACCCATCCCGGCCCGGAGCCGGAAACCCCCGAGTACGAGCAATACCTGACCTACTCGCGGCGCGAGATCATCGAGGTGATCCAGGAGGTGATCGACAGCCAGGCCCTGGTGACGGTCTACTTCAGCCAGGGCGACGACCATTTCGTCACCAACCTGCTGCAGATCAATCCGGAGTTCGAGGAGCTGATCTTCGATGCGGCGCCCGAGGCGGCGCTCGCCGAGCGCCTGCTGCAGTCGCGGCGCGCCACCTTCGTCGCCTTCCTGGACCAGATCAAGATCCAGTTCCACGCCCTGCGCGTGGAAGCGACCACCCGCGAAGGCCGGCCGGCCGCGCGCATCCGCCTGCCCGATTCGCTCCTGCGCCTGCAGCGGCGCAACTATTTCCGCGTTGCCGCGCCCAAGGCCACGCCACTGCAATGCGAGATTCCGCTGCCGGGCCGCGCGGCGCCGGCGCGCTTCGCGATCGGCGACCTGAGCGTGGGCGGCCTGGCGGTGATCGCCGGTCCGCAACTGGCCGATCTCGCCGCCGGCACGGTATTCCACAACTGCAGCATCGAACTGCCCGGGCATGGCAGCATCGCCGTCTCGCTGGAGATCCGCAATCTGCAGGGCGGCGCCCAGCCGATGGACGCGGCGCGGATGCGCTACGGCTGCCAGTTCCTCAACCTGAGCGGGCCCACTGTCTCGCTGATCCAGCGTTACATCAACCAGTTGCAGCGCACCCAGCGGGCCCTGGTCTGACCATCGGGCCGGCGCGGGACGGTGCGAGACATGCGCGGGACCGGCGCGGGACCGGCGCGGGACCGGCGCGGGAAATGCGCACCGCCCCGGAGTCCAGAACAAAAAGCGCGCCGTGAGGCGCGCTTTTGCATTCGGGGCGATCGGCGGGGAGCGCCCGGCGGATCAGACCGACATGTTCATGATGTCGTGATAGGACGAGACCAGGCGGTTGCGCACCTGCACGGCGGCCTGGAAGGAGATATTTGCCTTTTGCATCGACACCATGGTGTCTTCCAGGCTCACCTTGGGGTCGCCGAGCTGGAATTTCTTGGCCAGTTCGGAGGCGTCGGTCTGGGCCGAATCGACGCTGTTCAGGGCCTTGGTGAGCAGGTCGGAAAAGCTGCCGGCACCGGTTTTCGGCGCGCCGGAGGCACTGGCCGCCGCGGCGCTGGCGATGTTGCCAGTGGGCGTGGCCAGGCTGATTTTGTCGATCATGGCGAATTCCTTCTGGGTCGGGCCAAAGCGGCGCACGGGAATGCAGCCGATTTAACAATGACGCCAGTCTACCCACCAGGCCACGGCGCTTAAGCCCGAGAAATGCGGGAAAACCGGCCTTTCTCGCGGTTTGGTCCCGGGCCACCGCTGCCGATAATGCCGTCACCCCCACCTTTCTTTTTATCGGGAACGGATTTTCATGGCCGACACCGCTGTCGCTTTGCAACCAGGTCTCCAGCCCGGAATTGCCCTCCCCGCCATGCCCGCCGGCCCCGGCGTGCTCGCCGGCTGGCGCGCCATGCCGCCCAAGAGCAAGATCGCCGCCATGGTGGGGGCCGCCGCTTCGGTCGCCATCCTGGTCGCCGCCTGGCTGTGGAGCCAGCAGCCGGATTACAAGATCCTGTTCTCGAACATCCCGGACAAGGACGGCGGCGCCATCATCGCCTCGCTCACCCAGTTGAACATCCCTTACAAGATGTCCGAGGGCGGCAATGCGATCCTGATCCCCGGCCCGCTGGTGCCCGAGACCCGCCTGAAACTTGCCTCGCAAGGCCTGCCCAAGGGCGGCTCGGTCGGCTTCGAGCTGATCGACAACCAGAAGTTCGGCGCCACCCAGTTCCAGGAACAGGTCAACTACCAGCGCGCCCTGGAGGGCGAACTGGCCAAGTCGATCCAGTCGCTCGGCGCGGTGCAGGCCGCGCGCGTGCACCTGGCGATCCCCAAGCCCACCCTGTTCATGCGCGAGCAGCAAAAGCCCACCGCCTCGGTGCTGGTCTCGCTGTACGGCGGCAAGACCCTGGACCGCGCCCAGGTGGCCGGCATCATGCATCTGGTCTCCTCCTCGCTGCCCGACCTGCCGGTCAAGAACGTCAGCGTGGTCGACCAGTCCGGCGCGCTGCTTTCGCCGCAGTCCGACAACGCCGGCTCCGGCCGCCTCGATGCGACCCAGCTCACCTACGTGCAGCAGCTCGAACAGACCCACATCCGCCGCATCATGGAAATCCTCGCGCCCCTGTACGGCGCCGAGAACGTGCGTGCGCAAGTGACCGCCGACATCGACTTCTCGCAAAGCGAGTCCACCTCCGAAGCCTTCAAGCCGAACCAGAACCCGACCGACGCCGCGGTGCGCAGCCAGCAGATCAGCGATGCCGGCAGCGCCGGCGGCGCGGGCGCCTCCGGCGTGCCGGGCGCGCTGACCAACCAGCCGACCCCGCCGGCCTCCGCCACCGTCAACAACGGCACCACCAACCCGAACGCCGCCGCCGGCGCGGGTGCGGGCGCCGCTGCCGCCGGCAACAACAACGCCAGCCGCCGCGAGTCGATCACCAACTACGAAGTCGACAAGACCGTGCGCCACACCAGCACGCCGACCGGCCAGCTCAAGCGCCTGTCCGCCGCGGTGGTGGTCAACAACAAGTCGGTGCCGCCGGCCAAGCCGGGCGGCAACCCGACCAGCACGCCGCTCTCGGCCGACGAAGTCACGCAGATCAACAACCTGGTCAAGGAAGCGATCGGCTTCTCCAAGGACCGCGGCGATTCGATCAACGTCGTCAACGCGCCCTTCACCCCGCCGATCGTCGAAAAACTGCCCGAAGTGCCGCTCTGGAAGCAGCCCGACAACGTCGCCATCGCCAAGGATTTCGGCCGCTACGCCCTGTTTGCCCTGCTGCTGCTGTTCGTGGTGTTCGGCGTGTTCAAGCCGATCATGCGCCAGCTTGCCCCGCCCCCGGCCGCCAGGGAAGAAGGCGAGGACGAGTCCGGGGAAGGCGAACTGACCGAACTGCAGGCGGCCAAGGCCCTGCCGGCCCCGCCCGGCACGCTGGAGAAGGCCCGTGCCCTCGCCAAACAGGACCCGCGCATCGTCGCCAACGTGGTCCGCAACTGGGTGAACAAAGATGAGTGACGCCGGTGTCGACGACAGCGCCATCCTCCTGATGTCGCTCGGCCAGGAAGAGGCCGCCGAAGTCTTCAAGTTCCTCTCCCCGAAGGAAGCGCAAAAGCTCGGCGCCGCCATGGCCAAGCTCAAGAACGTCTCGCGCGACAAGGTCGAGGACGTGCTGGTGCGCTTCCACGACGAGGCCGACGACCAGGCGCCGATCGGCCTGGACTCGGACGAATACATCCGCGGCGTGCTGACCAAGGCCCTCGGCGAGGACAAGGCGCGCTTCCTGCTCGACCGCATCCTGCAGAACAGCGACACCTCCGGCATCGAAAGCCTGAAGTGGATGGACGCCAAGTCGGTCGCCGAGCTGATCAAGAACGAGCATCCGCAGATCATCGCCTCGATCCTCGTGCACCTGGAGCGCGACCAGGCCGCCGCCATCCTCAACGAGATGGTCGAGCGCAACCGCAACGACGTGGTGATGCGCATCGCGACCCTCGACGGCATCCACCCCTCGGCGCTGCGCGATCTGAACGACGTGATCGCCAAGGCGCTGTCGGGTTCCGACCAGATCAAGAAGGCCGCGATGGGCGGCGTGCGTACCGCCGCCGAAATCCTCAACTTCGTGGGCAGTTCCTCGGAAGGCTCGATCATCGAGGCGGTGCGCACGGTCGACGAGAACATCGCGCAGGGCATCCTGGACGAGATGTTCGTGTTCGACAACCTGATGGACGTGGACGACCGCGGCATCCAGGCCCTGCTCAAGGAAGTGCAGTCCGAATCGCTGGTGCTGGCCCTGAAGGGCGCCAACCCGGAACTGCGCGACAAGGTGTTCCGCAACATGTCCACGCGCGCCGCCGAAATGCTCAAGGAAGACCTGGAAGCGCGCGGGCCGGTGCGGGTGTCGGACGTCGAGACCGAGCAGAAGGAGATCCTCAAGATCGCCCGCCGCCTGGCCGACGAAGGGCAGATCGTGCTCGGCGGCAAGGGCGACGACAGTTTCATCTAAGCAAGTCCTGTAACACAGTAGCGGGAGAATCACTTGAAAGCCTACGAACGCTGGCAGTTCGCCTCGCTCGCCGACGAAGCCCCGGTGCGCAAGGCCGGCCGCAATCCCGAGCCGGAAACCCCGGCCGGCCCGACCGCGGCCGAACTGGCGGCGCACGAGCTGGCGGTGCTGCGCGAGACCGCGCGCGCCGACGGCCACACCGCCGGCTTCGCCGCCGGCCGCAGCGAAGGCCTGGAAGCGGCCGCCCTGGAGGTCGAACACCTGCGGCGCATCGCCGCCGCGATGGCCGCCGCCCTCTCCGACCTGCAGGACGAGACCGCGCGCGCCCTGCTCGACCTGGCCCTGGACACCGCGCGCCACGTGCTGCGCGACGAGTTGCGTATCCATCCGGAGTCGATGCTGGGCGCCGTGCGCGAAGCGATCGACCTGGCCGGCGCCGGCGCCGCGCCGGTGCTGTTGCTCAACCCCGCCGACATCGGCTTCGTGCAGCGCCAGCTCGGCGACGAAATAGCGCCGGGCGGCTGGCGCCTGGCCGAGGACTCGCGCATCGAACCGGGCGGCTGCCGCGTCACCACCACCAACGGCAGCATCGATGCGACACTGAAGACGCGCTGGCAGCGCGCCATGGCGAGCATGGGCCGCGACGACGCATGGAACGGCGCCGCCGCGCAGGCGTCCGCCGCCGGCACGCGCGCCGCGCCGCGCAGCCACGACTCGCGCGCCAGCGATTCACGGCCCGGCACCGCGCCCGTAGAGCCGCGCGGTACCGCATTCATGGAGCCACGCGACATGTCCTCCGAGGAGCCCTCCGACACCGCCTTCGCCGAGCCCGGCAACGCGTCCCTTGATGCGTCCTTCGATGCGTTCCCCGAAGCGTCCCTCGATGCACCGCTCGAGGCCGCCCCCGAAGAGCCGTTCGAGGAAGCCATCGGCGCCTCTTTCGCCGCGCCGTTCACACGGTCCGCGCAGTCCGAATAATCAAACAAGCCAATGGCCAGCCTCTACCCGCATTTCCTCATCAACTGCCGCGAGCACCTCAAGGCCAGCCACCCGCTGGCCGCGCAGGGGCGCCTGACGCGCGTCGCCGGCCTGGTGATGGAAGCCACCGGCCTGCGCCTGCCGGTGGGCTCGACCTGCCTGGTCACGCAGGACGGCATGGGCCCGGTGGAAGCCGAGGTGGTGGGCTTTGCCGGCGACCGCCTGTTCCTGATGCCCTGCTCCGACATCTACGGCCTGATGCCGGGCGCCGCGGTGATCCCGCAGGACCCGATGATCACCCCGCCGCGCCTGGGCGGCCGCCATCATCCCTGGCGCCGCGCCGAGGACCGCACCAAGCACCTGCCGGTCGGCGACGCCCTGCTCGGCCGCGTCATCGACGCGCAGGGCAAGCCGCTCGACGGCCTGGGCCCGATCGGCGCGCTGCAACGCGCCCCGCTGTCGAACCGCCCGCTCAATCCGATCGAGCGCGCCCCGATCCACGAGCCGCTGGACACCGGGGTGCGCGCCATCAACGCGCTGCTCACCGTCGGGCGCGGCCAGCGCATGGGCCTGTTCGCCGGCTCCGGCGTGGGCAAGAGCGTGCTGCTGGGCATGATGGCGCGCTACACCAATGCCGACGTCACCGTGGTCGGCCTGATCGGCGAGCGCGGCCGCGAAGTCAAGGAATTCATCGAGGAGATTCTCGGCGAAGAGGGCATGAAGCGCGCCGTGGTGGTTGCCGCGCCGGCCGACGTGCCGCCGCTCCTGCGCATGCAGGGCGCCGCCTACGCCACCTCGATCGCCGAGGAGTTCCGCAACCGTGGCCTGAACGTGCTGCTGATCATGGACTCGCTGACCCGCTACGCGATGGCGCAGCGCGAGATCGCCCTGGCGATCGGCGAACCCCCGGCGACAAAAGGCTACCCGCCCTCGGTGTTCGCCAAGCTGCCGCAACTGGTGGAGCGCGCCGGCAACGGTTCGGCGAAGAACCCCTCGGGGCGCGCCGGCTCGATCACCGCCTTCTACACCGTGCTCACCGAGGGCGACGACCAGCAGGACCCGATCGCCGACTCGGCGCGCGCCATTCTCGACGGCCACATCGTGCTCAGCCGTTCGCTGGCCGACTCGGGCCACTACCCCGCCATCGACGTCGAGCAGTCGATCAGCCGGGTGATGCACGCGGTCACCGACGAGTCGCATATCAAGCTCGCCAAGCAGTTCAAGACCCTCTTGTCGCGCTATCAGCGCAACCGCGACCTGATCAATGTCGGCGCGTACGCGGCCGGCTCCGACCCGGTGCTGGACAAGGCGATCATGCTGTACCCGCAGCTGGAGGCCTTTTTGCAGCAGGGCCGCAACGATTTCTCCGGCCATATGCAAAGCGTCGCGCAATTGCGCGACCTGATGCAGCTTGCCTGATTGTCAAAGAACGAACCACTGAAAGAGAACCGCAATGCAAGGCACCTTCAATACCCTGATCGAGCTGTCGCAAACCAAGAGCGACAACGCCGCCGTGCGCCTGGCCAAGGTGATGACGCAGCTGGGTGAATCGGAGCAGAAGACCAGGATGCTGCGCGGCTACCGCGACGATTACCGCAACCGCCTGGACGAAGCCGCGCGCCGCGGCGCTTCCGCCGCGGACCTCGCCAACTTCCGCGCCTTCATCGCCAAGCTCGACGAAGCCGTGGCCCAGCAGGGCAACGAGGAGACCTTCTGGCGCGAGCAGAGCGTGCGCGCCCGCCTGGAGTGGCAGGCCGAGCAGAAGCAGCTGCAGTCCTTCAACACCATCGCCACGCGCCGCCGCAACGACCACGAACGCGCGCAAAACCGCCGCGAGCAAAAGTCGATGGACGAGTTCGCCGCCCGCGCCACCGGCGCCCGCCTTGCCTTCAAGTAAGCAACAGGAACCTCGACTTTCCCGACAGGAAACACCATGCCCGAGCTCACCCACCTGCCCTCAATGTCCACCGCCGCTCCCGCCCCGCAGCGCAACGGCGGCGCGAACGCCGCGCGCGGCACGCAGAACAGCGCCGGCAACAAGGACGCCAATGCCGCCCAGGGCGATGATGAAAGCCGCCCGTTCGCCAGCGTACTGAAAGGCAAGTGCGCCGATACCGCCGGCAAGGATGACGCCGCCACCAGGCAAACCAGGGACGAAGACGCCGTCGGCGAAAGCGCCGCCGCCGCGCAACTGCCCGCCGCCACCGACCCGCCGCTGATCAGCATCGATGCGCTGATCGCGCAGCGCCTGGCCGCCGCGGCCCGTCCCGACGCCGCTACCGCGGCCGCCGCCGCGGCAGCCGCGGGCGCCGGCACCAAATCCGACGCCGCCCTGCCCGGCGCCGGCCGCGAAGGCACCGGCCTGGCGGGCGACCCGCGCGCCAGCCCGGCCGCCGGGGTGGCCGACCGCGACCCGCGCCGCGCGCTTGCCGCCGGCGTCGCCGACACTGCCGCCGACCCGAAAACCGCCCTGGCCGGCAAGGATGGCGCGGCCACCGGCGGCACCGACTTCTCCGCCCTGCTCGGGCGCCTGCGCCAGGAAGGCAGCGCCAAGGGCGCCGCCGCCACGCAAGCCGCCGACACTCCCTCCTCGACTCTCGCCATGCTCATGCCCGCGAACCAGATTGCCGATACGCAAAGCACCAGCGCCGCCCGTCCGGCCACCCTGATCGAGGCGCCGGTGGGCTCGCCGATGTTCGCCGACGAGGCCGCCCAGCGCGTCACCTGGCTGGCCAAGAACGGCATCGAGCACGCCGAGATCCGCGTCACCCCGCCGGACATGGGGCCGATCCAGGTGTCCATCGACATGAGCCAGAACGAGGCCTCGATCAACTTCACCGTGACCCAGACCGACACCCGTGTCGCCCTGGAAGACTCCCTGCACCGCCTGGAAGAGATGCTGGCCGATTCCGGCATCGCCCTGGCGCAGGCCAACGTCGGCCAGCAGGACGCCGGCCAGCAGCAGGCCGGCCGTGACTCCGGCCGGGCCGGCAACGCCAGCCGTGGCAGCGGCCGCGGCGATGCCCCTGGCGGTGTGGAGGGCGCCGGCGGCGCCGCCCTGCCGGCGGCGGGTACCCGGGTGACCGGCGGGGTGCGCGGCCTGGTCGATACCTTCGCCTGACCGCCAAAGCCCTTCCCGGCCGCGATAGCGCCCCCCGCGCCCGCACGGGCGACTGCACAAGCGGCCGTACAGGCGGGCGGACGGACGGGCAGACGTAAAGGCGGCGACCGTACCGGTGGCGCCCCGGCGGGCCGCCCGGCCCCGGAACCAGGCCCCAGCCGTCCCCGGCAGCCGCCGCCTCCCCGGGCGGCCCCGGAAAGACATCCGGCCCCATCTCGCGCCAAGGTGCGATATGGGCTGGATTTTCGCCTTTTATCCGCGCTTGGCGACCCTAAAGGGAAAGCAACAATACGTCTGTTCATTGTGCTGCCCGGATTGCATCTGCCTCCAGGTGGCCCCTCACCCGATCGCCCCTGGAGCCCGACATGTCCAAAGCCCCCGCCCCCGCAGCCGCTCCCGCAGCCGCAGCCGAAGGCGCCGCCCCGAAGAAGAGCAAGAAGAAGCTGTTCATCGCCGTCGGCGCCGTGCTGGTCCTGGGTTTGGGCGGCGCCGGCGGCTTCATCATGATGAAAAAGAGCGGCTCGGCGCAGGCCAAGGAAGCCGCGCACGCGCCGGCCCCGGTGGAAAAGAAGCCTTCGGTGTTCTCCGCCCTCGACCCCTTCACCGTCAACCTGGCCGACCGCGACGTCGGCCACTACCTGCAGATCGGCCTGACCTACGAGCTGAACGGCAAGGAGATGGAAGACGAGGTGAAGAACCAGATGCCCCTGATCCGCAGCCGCATCCTGCTGCTCCTGACTTCCAAGACCGCCGTCGAACTGGCCACGCCCGAAGGCAAGGCCAGGCTGGCGGGCGAGCTGATCGCGGTGGCGCGCCAGCCGATGGAAGGCACCAAGCCGGCCGCCGCGCAGGCGCCGGACCGCGGCATCGTCAACGTGCATTTCTCCGCTTTCATCATCCAGTAATTCCGCTCACTACCGAGAACCAGCCAAAGCCCCATGTCGAGCGAATTTCTCTCACAAGACGAAGTTGATGCCCTGCTCAAGGGCGTCAACGGCGACGACGAAGCCGCCGGGCCCGAAACGCCCGTGGGCGGCGTCCGCCCCTACAACCTGGCCAAGCAGGAGCGCATTGTCCGGGGCCGCATGCCGACCCTGGAAATCCTCAACGAGCGCTTCGCCCGTTACCTGCGCATCGGCCTGTTCAACTTCATGCGCAAGAGCCCGGAGATTTCGGTGGGCCCGCTGAAGGTCTGCAAGTATTCCGAGTTCGTGCGCAACCTGGTGGTGCCGACCAACCTGAACATCGTGCACGCCAAGCCGCTGCGCGGCTCCTCCCTGGTGATCTTCGAACCCACCCTCGTATTCTCGGTGGTCGACAACCTGTTCGGCGGCGACTCGCGCTACCACACCCGCATCGAGGGCCGCGACTTCACCATGACCGAGCAGCGCATCATCTCGCGCATGCTCGAGGTGGTGCTGGAGGGCTACACCAACGCGTGGAAGCCGGTCCATCCGCTGTCCTTCGAGTACGTGCGTTCGGAAATGCACACCCAGTTCGCCAACATCGCCACCCCTTCCGAGATCGTGGTCACCACCTCGTTCTCGGTCGAGCTGGGCTCGGCGGGCGGCGACATCCACATCTGCATCCCCTATTCGACCCTCGAGCCGATCCGCGACATCCTCTACAGCAGCACCCACGCCGACAACTCGGAGCCGGACACGCGCTGGATGCGCATGCTGACCAAGCAGGTGCAGTTCGCCGAGGTCGACCTGATCGCGCAGCTGGCGCGCACCCACGTGACGCTCGGCGACATCCTCAACATGCGCGCCGGCGACATCGTGCCGCTGGACCTGAAGCCCACGCTGGAGGCCGAGGTCGACGGCGTGCCGGTGTTCGAGTGCCGCTACGGCGTACTCAACGGCCAGTACTCGATCAAGATCGACAAGATCCTTTCCATTCCTCCCCATGAAAACTCGCTAGGAGACGAACATGTCTGACGAAGGCCTTGCCAACGCGGAAACCGCGCCGGCCGACGACGATTGGGCGGCCGCGATGGCCGAGCAGGCCCAGTCCGCGCCGGTGCCGGACGCGCGTCCCGCCACCTCGATGTTCGAGCAGTTCGCCCCCGCCGGCGGCGCGGCCCCCGCCAGCGGCCACGCCAACGACATCAACATGATCCTCGACATCCCGGTGCAGATCACCGTGGAGCTGGGCCGCACGCGCATCCCGATCAAGCACATCCTGCACCTGGCGCAAGGCTCCGTCGTCGAACTCGACGGCATGGCCGGCGAGCCGATGGACGTGCTGGTGAACGGCTGCCTGATCGCGCAGGGCGAAGTGGTGGTGGTGAACGACAAGTTCGGCATCCGCCTGACCGACATCGTCACGCCTTCCGAACGCATCCGCAAGCTGAACCGCTGAGCCCACGACTTTGCCGCCCGCAACCTCGCGGCGCGCGCCTGACCAGCGCGCGCCGCGGGTGGACGGAAACCCACAGGACCCTTTTCTTAAACCAGCCAGCCGAAGCCCGCGAACAGCGCCCCCTTCGGTACCCAAAATGACCGCACACAAATTCCTCCGCACCTGCAGCGCCGGCACCATGCTGGCCCTGGGGTGCACGATGGCCCAGGCCGCCGAACCCGGCTCGCCCGGCAGCATGTTCCAGGTGGTGCCCGGCCTCGCCCTGGTGCTCGGCCTGATCGCCGCCTGCGCCTGGGTCGCCAAGCGCATCGGCCCGGCGCGCATCGGCGGCAGCCAGGCCATCAAGTTCGTCTCCAGCCAATCGCTCGGCGGGCGTGACCGCGTGGTGATCGTCGAGGTGAACCAGCAGTGGCTGGTGCTCGGCGTCTCGCCGGGACGCGTCAACACCCTGTCGCAGATGAACAAACCCGAAGCCGCTGAAACCGCTGTTGCCAGCACCGCCGCCGACCACGTCGCCAAAGCGCCGTTCGCGGCCTGGCTTGAAAAGGCCCTGAGCAAAAAATGACTTACCGCAAACTGATCGGCCTGGCGCTCCTCGCCGCCGCGACCTCCCTGTTCCTCGTGCCCGACGCGGCCTTCGCGCAGGCCGCCGGTGCCTCCCTGCCCGGCATCACGGCCACCCCCGGCGCCGGTGGCGCGACCACCTACTCGCTGCCGGTGCAGACGCTGCTGATCCTCTCGGCGCTGACCCTGATCCCCGCGGTGCTGCTGATGATGACGGGCTTCACCCGCATCGTCATCGTCATGTCCCTTTTGCGCCATGCGCTGGGCACGCAAACAGCTCCCCCGAATCAGGTTATCGTCGGCTTGTCGCTTTTCTTGACCCTGTTCGTCATGAGCCCGACGCTGGACAAGATCTACACCGAAGCCTATCTGCCCTACAGCAACAACCAGATGAGCTTCCAGGACGCCTACAAGAAGGCCGAAGTGCCGCTGCGCGCCTTCATGCTCAAGCAGACCCGCGAGACCGACCTGGCGCTGTTCGCCAAACTCGGCAACCGCCCGGTCGCCGAGAAGCCCGCCGAACTGCCGCTCAACGTCGTCGTCCCCGCCTTTGTCACCAGCGAGCTGAAGACCGCGTTCCAGATCGCCTTCATGATCTTCATTCCCTTCCTCGTCATCGACATGGTGATCGCCTCCGTGCTGATGTCGATGGGCATGATGATGCTCTCGCCCGCCACCATCTCGCTGCCGTTCAAGCTGATCCTCTTCGTGCTGGTCGATGGATGGAATCTGCTGATCGGATCGCTGGTTGCATCGTTCCATGTATGACCATTCGCTCAAAAGTGCAAACCTACTGATAGCCGTTCGCAAAAAAGTACACCCCTACTTTTTTGCGGCCTGACCTGCTCCTGAATCGCCGGCCTCATTTGCGTAACGCGCGGACGATTCAAATGCGAAAAAACCCACGAAGGAACTGCAGAAATGTTCACCTCCGCCTCCGTCCTCACCCTGGTGCAAAAAGGCATGATGGTCACCATGATGGTCTCCGCGCCGATGCTGTTGGCCGCGCTCCTGACCGGCCTGATCGTGAGCATCTTCCAGGCCGCCACGCAGATCAACGAATCGACCCTCTCCTTCATTCCCAAGCTCATCGCCATCTTCGCGGTGATGCTGGTGGCCGGCCCGTGGATGCTCTCGACCATGACCGACTACATGCGCGAGCTGATCACGCAGATTCCACAGATGGTCGGGTAAGCACCGCCACTCCCATCGACCGCTGCCGCCGCCGCATTTCAGTTCCACGGGCCCCACGCAGCGTCACCCAACCCATCCCGCACCGTAACGCGCCCCCGTGCTCTCCATCACCGACGCCCAACTGATCACCTGGGTCAACGCCTTCTTCCTGCCCCTGGCGCGCGTGCTCGCGATGATCGCCACCGCGCCGGTGCTCAGCCACCAGTCGATCCCCAACACCGTCAAGATCGGCCTGGCCGCGCTCACCGCCGCCCTCATCGCCCCCGGCCTGCCGGCCATTCCCGACACCGTGCTGCTCTCCTGGAACGGCATTCTCGTGCTGATGCAGCAGATCGGCGTCGGCGTCGCTTTCGGCTTCACCCTGCGCCTGATCGTCGCCGGCATCGAATTCGCCGGCGACCTCATCGGCATGTCGATGGGCCTCTCCTTCGCCACCATGATGGACCCGCAAAACGGCCAGGCCAACCCCGTCACCGCCACCTTCATGGGCCTGATCGCCAGCCTCGTCTTCCTCGCCATCGACGGCCACCTCACCATGGTCGCCGCCATCTCCGAGAGCTTTCGCGCCTTCCCGATCGGCGTGCCCACCTCCGCCAGCTTCACCATGGGCCGCGACCTCGCCACCCTGGGCGGCCAGGTGTTCGCCATCGCCATGCACCTCTCCCTGCCGGTGGTCGCCGTGCTGCTGATCTGCAACCTCGCGCTGGGCGTGATGATGCGCGCCGCCCCGCAGCTCAACCTCATGTCCGTCGGCTTCCCCATCAGCTTGCTGGTCGGCCTGTGGATGCTGTGGATCTGCGCCCCGCAACTGGTGGAAGCCGTGCAGGCGCACCTGGCGAATGGACTCGGGTTGTTGTTGCGCTAGCCCACGCGGGCACAATGCGGCAAGCACAATGCGGCGGGCGCAATGCGGGAAGGGGGCCGCATCGATGCGGGAGACTCAGGCTTCCCCATCCCGATAGTGATCAAACAACCCCTCCCCCGCTCCAATCGCATAGCGCGGCCTGCTTGACCTTGCCCACGGCGGGTTATATCCCGGGTCCGCATTCGCCGGCTTGACCTCCCCCGGCGCGATCCTGGCCACACTCCTGCGCGCCTCGGCGAGAAATTCCCCCTGCTTCACGCGCAGCAGATGCGCGATCAGCGAAGGCTTCATCTCCGGTTCCGGCGTCGGCTTCGGCGTCCCGCCCCAGATCAGATTCGGGTCCCGCTTCGGCTGCTCCTTCTTGTGCTCGGCCGGCTGCGCCTCCTTGCGCGGCAACCATGCCTTCAGCTTGCCCAGCATGCCCCCGGTTTTTCCCTTCGAACCTAACAAAACCTCACTTTTTTCAAAAATTTCGCGCGCCACCGGCCCCGCCTGGGCCGCTTGCCGGCGCGCCTGGGCCTGCGCCCGCGCGGCTGCCTTGGCCTGTTTGGCGGCCTCGGCCTGGGTGATTCCTTCTCGCGCCAGGTCGCCCGCTTCCTCTATTGCCTGAAGCCCCGGCGCCGCCATCGCCACTGTCTGCTTCACTTCCGGCTCCACCCTCTGCGCAACCGCTGCCGGTGTCGCCACGACCTCCCGCACCATCTCTCGCGCGGCCTCCGGAGCCACCTGCGGCACGGCCTGCGCCTGCTGTCCCGCCTCCCGCATCTTCACCCTCTCCAGGTCCAGCACCGGCGGCACGAATGGTTTGGGTGGGGTGGGCTCACCTTCTTCCCCAACCTCCCCCAATCCCTCCCTCTCGTCTTTCTCCAGCTTGTCGTAATACACCTCCGAAAGCCTCTCGAGCTTTTCATGCACCCGCTCCAGCGCCAAGAGCGCCTTTTCCCGGTTCGGCTGCCGCATGCGCACCTCCGGCCCGCCTTTCTTCTTGACGATGGAGACGAACAGCGCATCGCGCGTATCCGCATCCATCTCCTCCATCTCCAGCACCCGGCCGCCCGGGCCGAACAGCTTGTGCGCCCGGAAGAACGCGGCGCGCATGCGCTCCTTCATCAGCTCCAGCGCATTGCAGCGCAGGTCGGCCAGCAGGCTGGATAGCTCAAGGCGGATGCGTTCGCGCACGGCGGGCTTGCGCATCAGGTCGCTGGCCTGCTCCTTGGCGCAGTTGGCCGAGTAGCCGGCGCGTTTGGCGGCGGCGGTGGCGTTCAGGTCGATCAGGTATTCAAAGACGAACCGCTCCTGGCGGTCGGTAAGCGTGGCTTGCATGGCGCACCTCGGCTAGAGAAAGAAGGGAAGACAACAATGCGCGAACGCGCGCGCGGCACGAACGGTCGCGAGGAAACGAGATCACCAAAAAAACTACGCCGCGCCGGCCCCTGGTTCCCAATAACCAGGGCCATCAAACCGGCGCGGTGCCTGCGGCAAACCGACTTCCTGGCTCTCCACAACTGCCAGGGCAACGAATGACGGGGCAAGCAATTAAAACACAAGTTCTATTTCAAGTCAAGCAGGAAACGTCAAATGTATTCGACAGACGGACGCGGCGGCTTCGGCTGTTCCACGTTGAAGCCGCCGTTCTTCTCGACCCGCCGCGACCCCTTATACAGCGGCCGCCGCGCTTGCGCCGTCGGCTCGCTCATCTGCTCCCGCGCCTTCCGCATCCTCGCCTCGAAGTCCTGCGTCACCAGCCCGCGCAAGCGCACGATCAGCGGCGCCAGGTCGTAGCAATTTGAATCGTTCCTGTCGCTCGCCTTCTTGCGCAAGATGCGTTTCAGCAACCCGCGCGCCACCAGGCGCCCGACCACTTTCTGTACATTCTTCTCGCTCGACCCGATCGCCTGCGCCAGCGTCTTCTTCGAGGGAAACGGCAGTTGCCCCGCCGCCCACCAATACCGCATCAACTGCAACAACACCACCATCTCGGTAGGCGAAATCTTCAGTTCCCCCATATTCGCCAGCAAGACATCCGGCACCGCCGTATAGCCCTGCCCGATCACCTCAACTCCCCACTTTTCCGCCAATACCGACTCTGCCCCGCGCGGGGCCTTTGGGTTTTGAAAGCTCATTTTCTCCACTCGGATGCATACCCTTTGCGTAAGGGATATGTTTAATTAATTTATCTGCTTCGAGGTGCCGCAACGCCCCCCACCTGGGGCCCCACCCGAACCTCATATCGCGCGCATATCCGTACCCCATCGGGCACCAAATCGCGGCTTGACGAATTAAAACACTAGTTATATAGTGCCGTCAAGCCAAAAACAAGTGCTCTGAAAAGGGCACTGGACAAAATTGGCCCCAATCCACTCCCACCCCACCGCGCAAGCGGCTCAAAAGAAGGCCAATAATGTCCACCCCGAAATCCACCATCGTCCCCGCCGCCCTCTACATCCTCGTCGCCCGCCGCATCCGCCAGCACCGCATCCACCTCGGCCTTACCCAAACCGCCGCCGCCGACGGCGCCCGCCTGCCCCTGCGCACCTACCGGCGTTTCGAAGCCACCGGGCGCGGCAACGTCGAAACCTTGTACGCGGTCGCCATGGCCCTTGAGCGCGGGCGCGGGATCGAGAATGTGTTTCCGGTGTGGCAGGAGAAGCCACAGGCGGCGCCGGTATCAGCGGAGGCGATAGCGCGGGAGAAGAAGATCAGGATGATTCTGGAGCGGGAGAAGCTGGCGCGGGAGAGCGCGGAGAGCGTTCGAGCCCACCTCCTTTAAATTCGACAGCAGCCAAGCCGCCCCTCACTTGCGCTTCGCAACCCCCGATTCCGCCTGGCCTTGGCGGCGCCGCCATGCGTGCGGCTGCGCAGTGGCGTGCGGGTGCCACACGAGCGCGCGACATCAGGCTGCCGCTCTTGATGTACACATGGTATATACTAAGACAGTACCTCGTCGCCGGAGCACGCCATGCAAAAAGAAGCCGTATTCACGATGAAGCTCGAACCCGAACTGCGGGACGAGTTCATGGCGGAAGCCGAAGCCGCCCATCGGCCGGCGTCGCAGATCGTGCGCGAGTTGATGCGCGATTTCGTGCAGCGCCAGCGCGAGGCCCGCGACCATGATGAGTTCCTGCGCCGGAAGGTGGAGGCCGCGCGAGCCTCGGTGCGTGCCGGGCGCGGCCGTTCGAATGAGGAGGTGGAGGCTGCATTCGCCGCGCGCCGCGCTGAACTGCGGCGCAAGGCCAAGGCGTGAAGGTACGCTGGACGCCGGAAGCCGAGCGGGACCGCGAGGATGTGCTGCTCTACATCGCGGCTGACAATCCCCTGGCGGCGATCGGGATGGACGATCTGTTCAGTGAAGCGGCGGAGCGCCTGGCCGATTTTCCCTTGCTCGGCCCCGCCGGGACCATACCCGGCACGCGCGAACTGATTCCGCACGAAAGCTATCGCCTGGTGTACGAAGTCGAAGAAGAGACAGTGTGGATCCTGGCACTGGTAAAAAGAGGAAAAAGGGGCCAGGGTGGAATATTTTCCAGCCACCTACTTCACAACCTCAATTCCCCTACCCCGGCGCGCCGCCCTCCCCACCCGCCTCGCTCTTCCTCGGCCTGCCCCTGGGCCTCGCTTCCCGCCTCTCCCCCGCCACCTTGGCAACGCGGTTGAGGAACCGCGCATTGCCCAATGGCTGGTTCTGGTTCAGCGCCAGGCGGATGTCGCCGATCGTCTCCTCATCCAGTTCGCTGCGGAACAGGGCGCGGTAGGCGGCCTGGCGGCGCTTGGCATCGGCATCGAGGGCGAGGTAGAGAGGGTGGGGTTTGAGCCAGCCGGCGGACTGGCCCAGGGCGTGGGCGCGGTAGCTGCTCCAGCGGTAGTGGGCCGGGTTATCGACCATGCCGGCGCGCACCGGGTTGAGTTCGATGTAGCGCTGGCAGGCGAGGAAGTAGCTGTCGGCGTGGATCAGGGAGGACTTGTAGCGGCTGTCCCAGAGGGTGCCGGTGCGATGGTGCGTCTGGTTGATGTACTGCACGTAGCGCCGGCCCAGGGCGATGATCAGCCGGGGGACGGCTTCGGCCTTCTTCGGGGTGAGCAGCAGGTGCACGTGGTTGGTCATCAGGACGTAGGCGTGCAGGCCGCAGTGATGTTCGTCGAGGGCTTCGTGGAGCCAGTGGAGGTAGGTGTGGTAGTCCTCCTCGGCCAGGAAGCAGGCTTGGCGGTCGTGGCCGCGCTGCACGATGTGCAGCGGCTGGCCATCCAGGTGGATACGCGGGCGGCGGGGCATGCGGCTAGATTACGCCTGTTCCGGAAATAAATCGAAGCTGGCCCCTTTAATGGTAAACAGAATTCGGCAATTGTGGGGGAATGCGGGTGCCGCCCGGGGCAGATCGAGCAACGAGGGTCAAGAACAGGGGGAAGGCCGTGAACGGGAAGGGAATGGGGCGGATTCAACCGCGCCTTTAACCCCACCCGCCCATCGCGCGGGGACCGGGGGGCGAGCCCAATGGCATCCATCCCGCCGCTTCCGGGCGAGGGCCGGTGCCAGGGCTTCCTCTGGCGGCGAAGGAAGCCCCGACGCGGGCCCCGGCTGTTCCGTACCGGCGGTACCAGCGCGTCCCAGCCCAGCCCCTACTCGGCCTTCACTTCGATGCGGCGCGGCCTGGCGGCCTCGGTGCGCGGCACCTTGAGGGTGAGTACGCCGTCCTTGAGGTTGGCTTCGACGCGCTCTGGGTCCAGCTCGCTGGAAAGGGCGAAGCTGCGCTGGTAGCGGCCACCGCGCACTTCGGCGTGGATCACCTTGAGGCTTTCAGGCACGTCCACGCCGATGCGGCCTTCGATGAACAGGTGGCCGCTTTCGACGCGCACCTCCAGGCCCTCGCGGGTCACGCCCGGCAGGTCGGCGTGGAGGGTGATGCCGGCGGCGTCTTCGATGATGTCGACCGGGGGCACCAGGCGCGCGGATGCTTCGCCTTCGGCCTCGCGGCGCGCGGCCTGGCCGGCGGGAGCGGCGGCGCCGCCCTGGGTGGTTTGCAGTTGGCGGGTGTTGAGCATGTCACTCTCCTTTCTGGCGCGGCGGGGTTAATGGATCTGGATCGAATGAGGCTTGGACGATTCGCGCCTGGCGATGCTCACGCGCAGGCAGCCGTCGCGGTAGCTGGCGCTGACGCGGTCCGGGTCGGCGTCCTCGGGCAGATTGATGACGCGGCGAAAGACGCCGCTAAAGCGCTCGCGGGCGTAGACAGTGGCGCGGCCCTCCGGGGGCGCGCCGGCGGCGCGTTCGCCGCTGATGGTGAGCACGCCTTTCTCGATGGTGAGGTCGATCTTCTTCGGGTCGATACCCGGCGCCAGGGCGATGATCTCCACGCCCTCGTCGGTGGCGCCGACGTTGATGGCGGGAAAGACGCCGCGGCCGGTGGCGCGGATGTCGGTGGCCGAGCCGCGGAAGGCCTGCTCGATCTGCTGCTGCAGGCGGTCCAGTTCGCCGAACAGGTCGGTGGGATAGCGGGTGCTGTACAGATTCATGTTCATCTCCATTTTGGGAACTGAAGTGGACGCAAAAAAGTAGCGGCGGGCCATGCCCGGCAAAGGGACTTGGTGGCCGCCCGCGAAGAAAATATTGGCGGCCTCGGCGATTTCAAGCCCCCCCGGCGCGCAAGCCATCGCGGGCTGCCGCTCGGCGTTGTCCGCCGGCGCGGGGCGACGCGCTTGTGCGCATCGCCTCCCTCCCCCCGCCCTCTTCTCGGCTCAATACTGCAGCTTGCCCGCCCCGTTGATCACCGCCGTATCCACATAGCGCGTGCCGACGTGGTCGGTACGCGAGAAGTTGATGCTGATGCCGCCCAGGTCGTACTGGTTCATGCCTTCGAGGGCTTCGGCGATCTTGGCGGGGGTGGGGTTAGGCGCGGCGCGGCGCAGGGCTTCGGTGAAGACGCGGCCGACCAGGTAGCCTTCGGCGGCGGCGAAGCCCGGCTGCACGCGGCCTTCGCCGTATTGCTTGAGATCGGCGAGGAAGTCGCGCGTGAAGCCGAGCTGCTTTTGCACCTGGTCGGGCATCACCTGCGTGAGCATGATGCCGCGCGCGCCGGCCGCGCCCAGGGTGCTGATGAGCAGGTCCGGGTCGACGGTGGAGATGCCGAACAGCTGGGTGTTGCCGCCGGCCTTGCGGAAGGCGGCGAGGAAGGCGGTGGCGGGGACGGCGCTGGCGGCGATGATCAGCGCGGCGGGGGTGGATTCCATCACGGCCTTGACGGCGGCGGGCAGGCGGGCGCCGTTGACGTCGATCTCGGCGCCGCGCGCGGGGGTGAGGCCGCGCTTTTGCATCGAGGCGGCCAGGCCCGCGACGCAGTCCTGCCCGAAGCCACCGGCCTGGTAGACCATGCCGATTTCCTTGACGCCGTTATTGGCGAGCTGCTCGACGATCTTTTCGATCTCGTCGCGATAGCTGGCGCGCAGGTGGAACACCTGGCGGTTGGCGGGGGCGCGCAGCACGGTGGCGCCGGTGCGCCCGCCGACCAGGGCCAGGCCGGAGCGCACGAAGGAAGGCGACTTGATCAGCGCGTCGGTATTGTCGGTGCCGTAGGCGCCGACCAGGGCGATCGGCTTGAGGCCGGCCTCAAACAGCGCGTCGAACTGCTTGGGCGCTTCGGCGGGGAGATATTTGTCGTCGCGCGAGACCAGCTTGAGCATGCGCCCGCCGACGCCGCCGGCGGCGTTGGCCTTGGCGAAGGCCAGGGCGATGCCGTTGGTCTGCTGGGTTGAACCGGGGCCCTGCGGGCCGCTGGCGGGGGCGATCTGCCCGACCACCCATTCATTGGCGCTCTGCGCGCGCGCCGGCGGCCAGGCCGCTGCCGCGCCCAGGGCGGCGATGGATTTGAGTGCGTTGCGTCTGCTGTTTTGCATGTTGCCGGCTCCGGGTGTCGTATGAGATGCGCCGCGACACAGGGCAACCGGCCGCGCGAGCAACCGGGGTCTACCCTGTTGTCTCGCGGTGTTTTTATTGGAATTTCATCCTGCGGAGCCGGTATTAGGCCCCCCTGATACAGAATGACGGACGCATAATCGCTCATCCAAGCAGCATTGATTATTAAACAATGTTAATTGTTGCATTGTTTAACCATTGGGCACATAAAGGCTTGAATTGATAGGACATTTAAGCGGAATTTGCACTGGCATGTGACGCTGGTGTGACAAAAAGGCGCTGATCCCGGGGTAGCTGGCGGGGAAATGGCGGTGATATTCCGACCAGACAGAACCGCCCTCCACTCTCTTACCCCTTGCCCCGCTTCCAGGGTCTGTCCCGCGGTTTCCGGCCGGAGGTTCGGGCCGCTTCATTCTCCCGCCACGCATGCCGGATAGAATATTCGGCCACGGTCTTCTCTCCGTCCTTTTCATTTCCTTTCTTGTTCCTCCATGCAAGCAGAACAAATCTCGCTCTACTACCGCGACGGCGGTTCCGACAAGGTCTATCACGCCCAGCTTGAGCAGAAGGACGAGGGCTGGGTGGTCAATTTCCAGTACGGCCGGCGCGGCGCGGCGCTACAGAGCGGCTCGAAGACCGCCAAGCCGCTGGCGTTCGCCAAGGCCAAGGTGGCCTACGACAAGATCGTCAATGAAAAACTCGGCAAGGGTTACAGCCCCGGCGCGGACGGCGCGCTGTTCCAGGGCAACAGCCTGGAAGGACGCTTCACCGGCATCGTGCCGCAATTGCTGAACGCGATCGAGGAGAGCGAGGTCGCGCGCTATCTCGCCGACGAGCGCTGGATCGCGCAGGAGAAGTTCGACGGGCATCGCCGCCTGGTGCGCGCCACGGCAGAGGAAGCGGTGGGCATCAACCGCCGCGGCCTGGCGGTGCCGCTGATCCAGGAAATCGCCGATGATCTCGCCCGGCTTGGCCTGGAGCTGCCGCTGACGCTGGACGGCGAGCAGGTCGGCAATGTGTTCGCGATGTTCGACATCCTCGAGGCCGGCGGCCAGGACCTGCGCGAGACGCCGCTGGAGCAGCGCCTGGCGCTGCTGGGCGCGGTGCGCGAGCGCATCGGCGCCGCGCCGCGCCCGGCCGGCGGCATCTACGCGGTACGCAGCGCGCAGAGCCGCGACGAGAAGCAGGCCTTGTTCGACAGCCTGCGCGAGCGCAACGGCGAAGGCATCGTGTTCAAGGAGCGCGGCTCGCGCTACGTGCCGGGCCGACCCGCCTCCAGCGGCCACCATCTCAAGTACAAGTTCGTCGCCGACGGCACCTTCAAGGTCGCCGCGCTCAACCCCACCAGGCGCAGCGTGGGCCTGGCCGTGCTCGACGAGGCGGGCACATGGCGCCCGATCGGCAATGTCACCATTCCATCCAACCAGGAGATCCCGGCGCTGGAAGACCTGGTGGACGTGAGCTACCTGTACGCCTTCCCCGGCGGCAGCCTGTTCCAGCCGCAATACAAGGGCAAGCGCGACGACCTCGCGCCGGCGGCGGCCAGCATGGCGCAGCTGAAGTACAAGCCGGCCGGCGGTGAGGAGAACGAAGGAGGTGACGAAGGGGGTAACGAAGGGGGTAACGAAAACCCGGCCGGGGACGAACGCGAAGGCCGGGCATAGGCGCGCGGCGTGCAGACGATCCGCGCGGCGCGTCGGGCGCGGGCCCGCGCCAGAGCGTGGAGGCGCTGGCCGGCGTGCTGTCGGCGGCGATGAAGCGCGGCGAGATGCGCCGCGCCGACCCCAAGGTGATCCGCCAGTTGGTCAGGCGCGCGGTGGAGATGTTCTTCGCGGGGACCGCGCCGCGCTAGCGCGGGCCGGGGACGCCGCCGATTTCGTCTTTTATGCGACTAATTTACGGGACAGGACGCTAGCTCGTCGCCAGCACCTTGAAGGTGTTGCGTCCGGCGTGCTTGGCCTGGTAGAGGGCGGCGTCGGCGCGCTCCAGCAGGCGCTCGCCGGTGATGCCGGCCTCGCCGGAGTGGCACAGGGTGATGCCGACGCTGGTGGTGGCGTGCACGGTGACCTCGCCGAACACGAAAGGCTCGCGCATGATGTCGACGATCTTGTGCGCCACCAGGTAGGTGTCGTCGGGGTCGGCGAGCTCCTCGAGAAGGACGACGAACTCGTCGCCGCCCAGGCGCCCGACCAGGTCGGTCTTGCGCACGCAGGCGGAAAGGCGCGCGGCGAATTCGCGCAGCAGCGCGTCGCCGATGCCGTGGCCGTAGCTGTCGTTGATACCCTTGAACTTGTCGACGTCCAGGTACATGAGGGCGCAGGCGCGGCGGCTGCGCTGCATGCGGTGGATCGCCAGTTCGAGGCGGCCGTTGAAGGCGCCCCGGTTGAACAGGCCGGTCAGGGGGTCGTGGTGGGCCAGGTAGTCGAGCCGGTCCTCGGCGGCCTTGCGGTCGGTAAGGTCGCTGACCAGCACGTAGATGCCGAGCACTTCGGCGCCTTCGCCGTAGTGCGGCAGGTAGGTGGCCTGGATGTAGCGCGCGCGCCCGTTCATGATGGCTTCGCGCTCGCGGGTGACGGTGTAGCCGCCGAGGGCGGTTTCGAGGTCGGGGCGGATTTTTTCAAAATCGGCCTCGCCGAGCACTTCGAGGCAGCTGCGCCCGTTGAGGGAGGCGCGGTCCAGGCCGAACCATTCCTCGTAGGCGTAGTTGTTGAAGCGGTAGCGAAGATCCTTGTCGAGGTAGCCGACCAGCACCGGCAGGTTGTCGGTGATGGTGCGCAGCTTTTCCTCGTTGCTGGCGAGCGCCCGCTCGGCCCGGCGCTGGGCGGCCATCAGGCGGTTGAAGTCGAGGGTGAGATCGCCGATCTCGTCGCGGCGCTTGACCTCGATGGCGGCGGCGCCGTTCGGGTCCTCCAGGCGCTTGCGCACGTTGCGGCGCAGGGCATCCAGCGGCCGCAGGGAGCGGCGCACGATCAGCCAGACGGCGATGGCGAGGGCGACCAGGCCAGCGCCGTCGCCGGTCAGGGTCTTTTTCTGCAGGCGTTCGATCGGCGCGAAAGCCTCGTCGGCGGGCAGCACGGCGCCCAGCACCCAGTCGGTCCTTTTCAGGCGCTTGTAGCTCATCAGGCCGTGCACGCCGCGGCTGTTGACGCCCTCGATCGTGCCCTCGAAGCCGGACAGCGCCTGCCCGCCGGGCCGGCCGTACGCGCCATCGCCAACCGGCGAGAGGATCATCTTTTGCAGCGGATGGCTCACCACCACCGCTTGCGGCCCGCGCGTGACGACGTAGAAATAGCCGGTGCGCCCGACCGGGGTGACGCCGATGCCGCCCAGGAAGTTGGGCTTGAGCAGGTTGATCGCGCCGGCCAGCACGGCGATCAGCTTGCCGTTGCTGTCGAAGACCGGCGCGGTCAACATCACGAAGGGCTTGCCGGAAGCCAGGCTGCGGTAGGGCGCGGAGATGACCGGGCGGCGCGTGCTCACGCTGTCCTTGAAGTAGGCGCGCTGGCCGACGTTCAGGCCCTTGAGTTCGGGCAGTTCGGGCTGGGCCGCCAGGGCCACGCCATCGACCGAGAAGATGAAGGTGGCGTCGAACATGGTGTTAAGCGCGCGCCGGTCGCGCAACTGCGCGTGGGCGGCGCCGGGGTCCTGCTCCATATGCGCGGCGATCGCCTCGGCGACATTGGCCAGGGCGGCTTCGCGGTCGGCGAACTTGGCGTCGAGCTCCTCGGCGGCGCGCGTCACCAGGGTGGTCTGCTGGGCGCTGAGCATGTCGACCATCGAGGCGCGGGTCTCGGCGAGCTGGAATGCCGTGGTGACCACCGTCACCACGCCGAACAGCAGCGCCACACTCACCGCCACCCTCACCTTGAGGGTGCCGGCGATACGCAGCAGCGGGGCGAGGAGCTTCATGGGGCGGACCCGGATGGTTACGGCGGGACAAGTGAAACAGGGACAACTGGAACAGGGACAGCGAGCGCAATGCGGCACCTGATACTCTGCGCGCGCCGCGCCGTCCGGAAGCCCCGAAAAGGAGGCGTTTTGCACGGCATTTCCGCTCCTGGGCCGGGCCCGGGCGGCGCCGCTTCGTCTTTCTCCTACACCGGCTCGGGCCGCGCGCCGATGGCGTCCGCGCCCACGGCGCCCTATTCTCCATGCATCGACAACTTCGCGCCCCGGGGCGCTTTTGCCATGGATCAGGCAATCCACCAGGAATGGGAGCGGCTGCGCGCCGCTTTTGACGCGGCGCAAACCGCTTTTGACGCCCGCCACGCCGAAGTCGTTGCGCGGGTCGAGCGGATCAAGCAAAATCAGGTTTCGGGAAAGTCGCTGCTCGAATGCGTAGAGGCGCAAGAGGCGGCGGCAGAGCGCTGGGTCGCGGCACGCCGCGCCCTGGCGGACTTCTGCAAACAGCATCCGGACGTATGCTTTCCCGAATCGCCGCAAACCGCAGAGGCTTGAGACCTCCCGACACAAAATCCTGCCGCCGCTCCGCCAGCGCAGAACAACACCAACGCCATGGCAGAACCATCCTCCGTCATGATCGACACCGTCGTGATCCGGCTGCATCCAACGCGCGAGCCGGGCTTCGACTTTTTGCACCAGCTGGCCACCTGCATGTGCTTTTGCAACGCCCGCGACGCGGTGTTCGAGACCCTGGCGCCGGGCATGCGGGTGCGCCTGGAGGGCCAGTGGTCCGACATGCTGGTGGGCCTGTTCGAGTGCGAGCGGGTGACCCGGCTGGACCCCGCCGGAAGCTAGGGCCTGTTCACTCCCGCTCCCGCAGGCTGCTGCCTTCTTCCAGCGCGCGCAGCAGTGTCTCCAGGGGCGGCTCCAGGTGGGCAGCGTTGACCCGCAGGGTGCGCATGCCGCCGGCGGCGTCACGGTAGCCCAGCACCAGGGTGTCGGGGGCGGCTTCGTCGTCGCCGCGAACGCGCCGCAGGGAGGCCATCTCTTCCCAGCGCACGCGCGTGCCGCCGCCGGGGCCGCGATAGACCAGCCCCTGCCCATCGAGACGCAGGCGCAGGCTGCCGCTGAACAGCCGCAGCAGGCTGTACACGGTGATCCACAGGCAAAACAGCGCGGCCAGCGCGCAGCCGGCGGCCAGCATGAAGCCGGGGCGCTGCCAGGACACCCACGCGCCCGCCGCGAACCCGGCACCGGCCAGGGCGGCGATGCAGCACAGCACGGCGGCGCCGGCGGCGGCCGCGGGCCGGTCATGAAACTCGACGGGCTGCACGAGAGGGGTCATGGGCGCGGCGCGATGGAAGTTGCGGCGGACGCCG
>Ga0307511_10000266_pt1 | contig 54198 bp, 44 predicted proteins | sample 13_EM_MG_FD_200266 | JGI IMG/M metagenome (GOLD analysis project Ga0307511, IMG submission 200266) | Populus trichocarpa ectomycorrhiza microbial communities from riparian zone in the Pacific Northwest, United States - 13_EM | ecosystem: Host-associated > Plants > Roots > Unclassified | place... | reverse complement strand
TCTCCAGCTCTTCACGCAGGCGATCGACCTGTTCCAGCTTCACGACATGATCAACGGCACGAACCGCGCTCAACATAAGCAAGTTCACCCGACTTAACGAAGCACTACTAGGAGTTGGCGAGGAAGCCGCCGATGGACTCGTCCGTGTGGAACGACGGCTTCTCGTGGTAGTGCGGGCCGTCGTAGATCTCGATGAGCACGCTCGGCTCGTGCGCGAGCGTCGGCCCGTGCGGGTGGCCGGCCGGGTTCATGTAGAACGAGCCGGGCCGCAGCCGCAGGCCGCTGTCGGTGTACTCGTAGTCGCCCTTGAGACAGAACATGAACTGGTTGGACGCGTGGGTGTGCCGCTCGGGGATGCGGCCGCCGGCGGCGTAGTCGAGCAGCGCGATGCTCGCCCCCGTCTCCGAGTTCTTCCACAGGAAGTACTGCCGGAACCCGTGGTCCGGGAACTCCAGCCAGCGAGCCGGGTCCAGGCGGGCGGTGTCGATCAGGATCTCGGTCATGGCGCTCCTCGGTCGGTGATCCAGGCGCGGTACTCGCGGCGGCTGGCCTCGGTGGCGGGGAACAGGCCGAGCAGCGAGCGGCCCCGGGCGATCTCGTGCCCGACGAACTGCTCGTACGCGGTCGCCTCGGCGGCCTCGACGGCGACCTGGGCGGCCAGTCGCGCGGGAACGACCACGACGCCCTCGCCGTCGCCGACGATGACGTCACCCGGGTAGACGGCGACCCCGGCGCAGCCGATCGGCCCGTCCAGCTCGACCGGGTGCAGTCCGATCGGGGTGGCGGCCGGCGCGGCCAGCCGTTGGTAGGCCGGCAGCCCGGTGCCGCGGATGGCCGGCGCGTCACGGAATCCGCCGTCGGTGACGACACCGGCCACGCCGCGGACCTGCAGCCGGGCGATCATCAGGTCCCCGGCCGAGGCGACCGTGGCGCTGTCGCCGCTGTCGATCACCAGCACGTGCCCGGGCGGGCACTGCTCGATGGCGAGCCGGTGCAGGTGGTCGTTGTCGGCGTAGCCGGCCAGCGAGTCGATGTCCTCGCGGGCGGGGATGAACCGCAGCGTGTAGGCGGGGCCGGCCATCGGCGGCTGGTCCGCCGCGACCGGCCGCAGCCCGCGCAGCACCGTGTTGCGCAGCCCGTGCCGCAGCAGCGCGTTGGCGATCGTCGCGGTGCCGGCGTCGGCCAGCAGCTCGAGGGTCCCCGCGGTCATGGCCGTCCGCCCAGCCCCAGCACGGCGATCGCGTCGATCTCGACCGTGATCTCCGGCTCGGCCAGCGCGCTGACCTCTACCAGGGTGGCCGTCGGGAACGTGCCGTCGAACGCCTCGGCGCGGGCCCGCCAGACCTCCTCGCGCCGTGCGATGTCGGTGACGTACAAGGTGAGCTTGACGATGTCGCGCAGCGAGCCGCCGGCCGCGGCCAGCAGGTCCGACATCCGCTCGAAGATGACCCGCGTCTGCTCGTACTCGCCGCCACCGGTCGCGGCCAGGGTGCGGTCCCGGGCGGTGAGGCCGGAGACATAGACCGTGTCGCCGGCGCGCAGGCAGTTCGACCACAGCCGTGGCGGCGGCTCGGCGACCCAGGGACTGCTGATCTGCCTGATGGTCACTGGAAGAACTCCTTCGGTGGCTTCGCACCCCACTGCGTGGTGTCCTCGGCGCTGCCGGCGAACACGGTCGGGCGGTGCACGGCCGTGACCAGGTCGCCGTCGGTGTAGTGCTCGATCCGGAAGCCGAACGGGTCGCGCCAGTAGTCGAAGATCTGGCTGCCCAGCAGGTGCCGGCCCACGCCGCAGTCCAGCTGGTAGCCGGCGTCGAGCAGGTGGTCGTGCGCGGTCATCACGGCGTCGAGGCCGGCGACCTCGAACGAGCAGTGGTGCACCGCCGGCTCGTCGGTGCCCAGCACCAACAGGCAGTGGTGGTCGACCGGCAGTGGACCATGGTCGACACGCAGGAAGGTGCCGGCGATCGAGACCCCGTCCGGTCCGGCGAGGTGGTCGGAGGCCAGCAGCCCGAACCGCTCGGTGAGCCACGCGACCGCGTTGTCGTGATCGGTGACGTGCAGCACGAAGTGTCCCAGTCGGACCACCGGGGCGATGCCGGTGCTGACCCGCACAGAGTGGTCAACGCGCCGCTTTTGGTTGGCAGTGTTGAATCCTTGCGGCGACTCCGTCAACTTGCGAAGCTGGTCGGCGCCGTGCACGGCATCGATCTCGAAGCCGTCCGGCATGCGCATCCGGACCCGCGACCCGCCGCCGGGCGCGTCGGTCGGCTCGACCGGTCCTGATCCGTCCATGCAGGACAGATGGGCGAGGTCGTCCGATGACTCGACCCGGAGGCCGGCGCCGAGGAAGCGAGGCTCGTCGCCCAGCACGGCCTGGTAAAGGAAGGGCGCGGGCCCGCTGCCGCCGAAGAACAGCTCGGTGTCGCCGCGCCGGACCACGGTCAGGCCGAAGTCGGTCAGGAACGCCTCGGCGGTGGCTAGATCTGTTACCTGGTACCGCACGTAGGCGACGTCGATGGCTTTGGTCACGGCACGCTCACAGAGTAGGAAGGTCGGTTGTTGAGCTCGTCCACGGCGAAGCCGGCCAGCTGCTTGAAGTCGTCGGCGTGGCGGCGGAGCTCCTCGGGCGCCAGCACGTCCTCCACCCGGTCGAAGCCGTCGGGGGCCCGTTCGGCGGCCAGGTCCATCACCAGTTCCGGGCCGAGGGTTCGGTTGTGCAGCGCGAGTTGCCGCATCGGCGGCAGCCGGTCCTGCTGGTAGGCGAGCAGTCCGGCGTACGGATCACCTTGTGCGGCAAGGTGATGGGCCAGCGCCCTCGCGTCCACCACGGCCTGCGATCCGGCCTGGGAGCCCGCCGGGTGCATCGGGTGCGCGGCGTCGCCGATCAGCGTCACCCGGCCGAACGTCCACCGTGGAATGGGATCGCGGTCGACCTTCGGGAACTCGAACACCTCGGCGCCGGCGTCGATAAGCTCCGGCACGTCCAGCCAGTCGAACCGCCAGTCGCCGAACGCGTCCGCGAACAGGGACGGGTCCACGGTGCGGTTCCACTCCTCGCGCGGCAGGCCCTCGCCGGGCGTGCCGAGCTCGGCGATCCAGTTCACCACCACCCGCCCGTCCATCCGCTCGGCCATGGGGTAGGCGACGATCTTCTGCTCGCGGTGCCCGGCGATGATGAACGTCCGCCCGCCCAGGAACGGCTCGGTCTCCACGGCGCTGCGCCACATCAGCTGCCCGCCGTACCGCAGCGGCTGGATCGGGTAGAAGTGCTTGCGCACCGCCGAATGCAGGCCGTCCGCCCCGACGAGGACGTCGCCGCGCACGGTCAGCCGGGCGCCGGTGGCCCGGTCGGTGAAGTGCGCGGTGACGCCGTGGTCGTCCTGGTCGAACCCGTCCAGGGTCTGCCCGGTGATGACGTGATCGGAGCCGAGCCGGCGATGGACCGCCGCCAGCAGGAGAACCTGCAGGGTGCCGCGGCTGATCGCCAGCTGCGGCCAGCGGTAGCCGGCGTAGAGCCCGCGCGGTTCGGACCAGACCTGTTGACCGAGCGCGGTGTAGAAGCCGAGCCGCTCGATGGGCACCGCGACCCGCGACAGCTCAGTGGCGAACCCGAGTTCGAACAGCTCGCGAACGGCGTTGGGCTGGAGGTGGATGCCCAGTCCGAGGGCCTTGATCTCGGGCGCCGCCTCGAACACGGTCGCGTCGATCCCGGCCGCGTGCAGGCTGAGAGCGGCCGTCATGCCGGCGATCCCGCCGCCCGCGATGATCACCTTCATCTACCGCTCCCGGTTCGGTCGCAGGAACAGGGCGGCGACAACCGCCGCGACGACGCCCGCGCTGGCCGTGACGACCAGCCCGACGGCGTAGCCGTGGGCCAGCGCGTCGGTGGCGATGGCGTGCACCTGCTGGCCCAGCGGCGCGCTGGCCACGGCGATGGGCCCGCCTTCGCGCATGACCGCTTGCGCTGGGGCCAGCTGGCTCGGCGGCAGGTTCGCGCCGGCGAGGCCGTTGGCCAGCAGGGGAGCGGCCTGGCTCAGCGCGACCGTGCCGATGACCGCCGGTCCCAGGGTCTGGCCGATGTCCCGCACCACGCTGGCGGTGCCGCTGGCCATGCCGGCGAGCTCGACCGGAACCGCGTTGACCATGGCGGCGGTCAGGCCGGAGATCAGCAGGATGAAGCTGACGCCGTTGAGGACGAGCACCCCTAGGATCGGCGTGATTCCCGTCTGCGACACCGGAATCGTGGCCAGCCACAGATGGGACGCCGCCTGCGCGGCCAGGCCGGCGACCAGCAGCCGGCGCGGGCCGATGCGCCGCAGCAGCCGGGCCAGCAGCGGGCCGACCAGCAGCGGTACGCCCTGGATGATCACGAACGGCCAGGCCGCGTTGAGCGGGGTCTGCTGCTGGATGACGCCGAGCCGGATGCTCAGCACGTAGCCGCCGCCGAGGAAGGCGAACATGCCGACCACCGCCACCACCGAGGCGGTCGCGAACGCGGGGATGCGAAACAGGTCCAGCCGGAGCAGCGGTGACTCGCCGCGGGACTCGATGCGCAGAAACGCGGCGAAGGCCACGACTGCGACGGCGAAGGCGACCAGCACGGGCGGATCCGTCCACCCGTTGAGCGGGCCCTGGATCACGCCGTAGAGCAGGGCCAGCATCGCCAGTGCGATCGTGGCCTGCCCTGGCCAGTCGGGGGCGCGGCCCCTCGGCGCGGACGAGTCTTCGGCCAGCGCGGCGCTCAGCCCGGCCGACACCGCCGCGATCAGCGCGCACGCGGCGAAGACCCAATGGAACGACCCGGCCTCGGTGATCAGCCCGGAAAGCAGCGGCGCGAGCACCGCGCCGACGGACAGGGCGGTCGCCCAGGCGGCGAGCCCGCGTGCCCGGTGCGCCGGATCCGGAGTGGCCGCGGAGATCACCGCGAGGGAGGACACGAACAGCGCGGCCGCGCCGACGCCGGCCAGCGCGTGCCCGGCCATCAGCAGCGGCACGGTCGAGGTGGTCGCGGCGACCAGGTAGCCCAGGGCCATCACCAGGCCGCCGAGCACGAGGATCTTCTTGCGGCCGTGGAGATCGCCGAGCACGCCGAAGGTAAGGCTGAGCACGGCGATGGGTAACAGGAACGCGTCGCCGATCCAGCTCAGCTGTGGTCCCGAGGCGTGCAGGGCCCGCTGGATCGGGCCGTTCATCACGGCCGGCAGCACGATGCCGATCTGGGCCATGCCGACCGCGACACAGCCGGCCACCAGGGTGCCTGGGCGGAGCGTGGGATGGCCGGAGCCGGCGTCGGGCCGGCCGGTGACGGTGGAGCTCATGCGGGGTCCCTTCCGGAGGGCGACCTCTCGATTTCGATGGACTGAGTCTGTTGGTAGACTGAGTCCATCGATGGACGGAATCTAGACCGATGTCGAGGACACGGTCAAGAGGCCAAGGAGGGCCACGTAGTCTGATGAGCGTCATGACCAACAGCGCCGAACCCGACACAGCCGCAGCCCCGTCGAGCCGCCGCGAGCGCCGCCGACAGGAGATCCGCGACCGGCTGTTCACCTGCGCGCTCGACCTGTTCCTCACGCAGGGGGTCGACGCCACGACCATGGACGAGATCGCCGCGCGGGCCGACACGGCCCGGGCGACGGTGTTCAACCACTTCCCGCAGAAGGGGGCCTTCCTCCAGGAATGGGGGCGGCGCCGGCGGGACCAGGTCGTCGAGATCATGGCCGCCGAGCACGCCGAGGACCGGCCGGCCGCCGACCGGCTGCGCCGCTACCTGAGCGTGCTGGCCGAGCTGAACACCGCGTCGCGGCCGGACACCGTCACTCTGATGGACGCGGCCGTCCGCATCGGCGGGGCGATCCGCTTTCCCTTCCACGACGTCGAGTTCGCCAAGATCATCGAGGACGGCCAGCGCGCCGGCGAGTTCCGCGCCGAGGCCGACGGCGCCCAGGCCGGCATGGTGCTGTCGGCCGGCTATTTCGCCGCGGTGGTGCACTGGATCGGCAGCGAGCCGGAGCCGTTCGACCTCCCCGCCTACCTGAACGACCTGCTCGACCTCATCCTGCGCGGACTGGTCTGAGCCGGCTCACAGCTCCAGGGCGGTGGCGCCCTCGGCCGGCTCGGCGTTGCGTCTGGTCTTCAGCCAGGTGTCGCGGCCGCGGAGGATGCGGAAGAAGGCCCGCCAGGAGCTGACGTAGAACAGCAGAACGTACATCGCATACAGGACGCCGTAGCCGAGCGAGCGCCAGAGCGGGATTCCGGGCTCGGAGCGGGCGTAGAGCGGGCCCCAGACGGCCAGTGGCGCCAGGCCGAGCAGCACCAGCAGCACCGAGGTCGGCGTGCCGCCGTAGTAGAGGCTGGCGATGAACGGGATCGGGTAGACGAACGTGCCGAGCAGGTACAGCCACGGCAGCACGAGGTAGTAGCTGACCTCCAGGACGCCGCGGCGGGGCAGGTGGCCGCAGCTCCAGATGCGCGAGAGGTAGCGGCCGCACTGCATCGTGCCCTGGCCCCACCGGGTGCGCTGGGCGAGTAGGCGGCTCAGGCGGGGCAGGCCCTCCTGGTCGATCACGGCCTCGGGTGCGTACTCGATGCGGTGGCCGGTGGTCAGCAGGTGCAGGCTGAGCTCGTAGTCCTCCAGCAGGGCGCAGTGCCAGGGCCGGCCGTGGCTGGCGCGCACAGTGTCCAAAGCGGACAGTCGGGTGAACTGGCCGTTGCCGCCGAGGGCGGCGGTCCGGGTGTGGTGCCGGGTCAGCTGGATCGCCGCGATCGCCGCCCGGAACTCGATGTCCTGCATGCGGACCAGCACCCGGCCGGCGATGTTGGCCAGCCGGCCGCGGCGGGGGAACGGCCGCCGGTCGTTGCGGTTGATCATGCGCACGGTCACCTGCACCGCGCTGACCCGGGCATCCCCGAACAGGTGGGGCGAGGCGCAGATGTCCAAACAGGACGGTGATGGCCGGCCGTCGGCGTCGACCACGCCGACGATCACGTCGCTGCGGTCGGCCCCGGGCGGCAGCCAGTCGTCGAGCGCGTCGTAGGCCGAGTTCAGGGCCTCGCCCTTGCCCCTGCGGGCCTCGGGCAGGTAGCGGGAGACCAGGTGGACCCGGCCGTTGTCCCCGGCATGCCGGCTGACCTGCTCGGCGGTGGCGTCCTCGCTGGCGTCGTCGATGACCCAGACGTGCGCGTGGGGAAAGTGCCGGCGCAGGTAGCGCAGGGTCGTGCCGATCACGGCCTCCTCGTCCCGGCACGGCACGAACAGATGCCACTGGAAATCGGCGGCATCGCCGTGCGGGCGCGGCCGCTGTCTGAGGTACGGCAACGTGATCACCACGACGTACACCAGGAAGACGACGCTCATGACCAGGGCGATCGTCTGGACGACGGCGAGCATCCCTACTCCCCAGCACGGAATTCGGTCGGCCGGCAGCCGCGGCCCAGCAGCCACGCGCAGGCCTCCACGACCCGCTGCCCGGCCAGGCCGTCGCCGTACGGGTTCGGCCCGCCGTTCATGGCCGACCGGGCCGCCGGGTCGGTGAGCAGTTCGTCGGCCGCGCCGACGATCGTGTCCTCGTCGGTGCCGACCAGGCGGGCCCGTCCCGCGTCCACGCTCTCGGTGCGCTCGGTCGACTCGCGGGTGACCAGGACCGGCACGCCGAAGGTCGGCGCCTCCTCCTGGATCCCGCCCGAATCGGTGAGCACCAGCTGGGCGCGGGCCAGCAGCCCGAGGAACTGGCCGTAGGCCACGGGACCGGCGACATGGACGTTTGGACAGCCCGCGACCGCGGTCTCGATCTGGGCCCGGACCGCGGGATTCATGTGCGCGGCCACCACGAACAGGGCGTCAGGGTGTCGGCGGGCCAGCCGGGCCACCGCCCGGCCGATCCGGCGCAGCGGCTCGCCCCAGGACTCCCGGCGGTGCGCCGTCACGACCACCACCGGGCGGTCCCCGACGTCCGGCACCGAGTTGTCGAGCGGGTCCCGCCGGGCCGAGAGCAGTGCGTCCACCACGGTGTTTCCCGTCAGCACCACGCGTTCGGCCGGCACGCCCTCGTGCAGCAGGTTGTCGCGGGCCCGGGGCGTCGGGGCCAGGTGCAGCGAGCTGACCTGGCCGACCAGGCGGCGGTTGCCCTCCTCCGGGAACGGCGCGTCGAGGTCGTGGGTCCGCATGCCGGCTTCCAGGTGGGCCACCGGGATGCGGCGGAAGAACCCGGCCAGCCCGCCGGCCAGGGTCGTGGCGGTGTCGCCCTGGACCAGCACCAGACCCACCGGGTGGCGGCCCAGCACCGCGTCGATCTCCACCAGCAGGCGGGCGCTCAGCTCCGCCACCGAGTTCTCGTCGCGGGGGATCTCCAACTCGTGGCTGATCTTCAGGTCGAACAGGTCGAACACCTCGCGGACCACGTCCCCGTGCTGGCCGGTGGCGATCAGGATGGGGTGGGCCCAGCCGCTCTCGTCCAGCGCCCGGGCCACCGGCGCCATCTTCACCGCCTCGGGGCGGGTCCCCACCACCAGGGCGACCTCCACCTTCGTCGGCTCGACACTGGCCGGCATGGACACCTCACAGACCAGTCGGATTCGCGGCCATCGGACCGTATCCACGCACGTCAGAGCTCGGCCAGCCGAGCCGCCCGAGGTGACCCGACCGCGTGACGCCCCGGGGCCTAAACCCGATTCGCCGCATCGGGTGAGTGTCCGGAGGTGCACCGCTCGGCGTGAAGATCACTGCCCGGCCCGCCCCTCTGCTAGTTTCCCGAGCCATGACTGGTGGTCGTGCGTTAGCCAAGACGTTCACGGCGTTCGCGGTGGCGTTGTCCCTTGTCGGCACGGGAACTGAGGCGTCGGCGGCGGTGGCCGGCAACAGTTGCGAGTGCACGACGCCGTCGATCGACCGATACCAGCAGTGGCTGGCCTCGGGCGAGGGCACGACGGTGCCGGCGACGGGCAGCCTGCTGGTGCCGGCGGGCCACGGGTACGAGGCCAAGGTGGCGTTCCTGAACGCCGAGTGGCACGTGGTGGTGCTGTGGCTGGGAAACCAGTTCGAGGCGCAGGCGGACCTGGGCAAGTCGGGCGGCTTCTGGCTGACCTACAGCGCGACCGACGACCTGTACGTGCAGCTGCGGCCGGCCTCGCACTGGAGCGGCGGCGACAAGTGGCTGACGCTGGTGCCCTCGACCGGCGGCAAGACCGTGCGACGGTTCTTCAGCTTCGCCCCGGACAAGTGGACGTGGCTGCCGGAACTGGGCCAGCCGTCGTACTCGTTCGCGTCGGCGCTGAGCGAGGCTCGTGGCCTGGTCTTCGTCGGCAAGACGCCGAACACGCTGGACTTCCGCGGGCTGAAGGTCGACGGCTACGTGCCGCCGTGCCTATGAGGCCGCGTTGTTCGCGGCCCGCTTGACTGTCCGGATCACCGGCGCCGACTCGATGTGCGTGATGGCCGGCAGCGCGGCCACCCGGGTGGTCAGGTAGCGGTACAGCTCCCGCTGGTCGGCCACCACCACGCTGGCGAACAGGTTCGTCGGCCCGGTGGTGGCCGCGGCGAACGCGATCTCCGGATGACCGGCCAGCGCGGCGCCGGTGTCCGCGAGGTGCGCGGGTGCGACGGACAGCCAGAGCAGGGTTCGGGGGCCGACGCCGAACAGCCGTTCGTCCACGTCGATGTCCAGGTACAGCACGCCCCGTTCGCGCAGCTCGGCCATCCGGCGGCGGACCGTGGTCGGCGACCAGCCGGTGATCGCGGCCAGCTGCTCGAACTCGGCCCGGCCGTCCGCGGCCAGCGCGGCCAGCAGCTTGCGGTCCCCGTCGTCGAGCCGCACCGGCCCCGGCCGATACGGCACGGGCGGCGGGCGCAGCCGCTCGATCGCCTCGGCGTCCAGCGAGCCGAGCTTGGCGACGAGGCTGTCCGTCCCGCCGTAGAAGGCATGCATCACGGAGTGCGCGGTCACCCCCTCCACTCGTGGTGTGCGGGGAAGCTTGGCCAGCAGCAATGCTTCGCTGTCGGCCTCGCTCTCGGTGCGGACCGTGCAGCTGATCTCGGTGCCGCCGGAGGTCAGGCTCACCCAGGACGTGTCGGGGCGGCGGGCCAGCGCCTCGGCGACCGCGACGGACGCGTTGGGGGCGCAGCGGACGCGCAGGAACCACTGCACCGCGCCCATCGCGGTCGGGTCGATCCCGCCGAGCACCCGCACCGCCCCGGACGACCGCAATCGGGCGTAGCGGCGGGCAATGGTGCGATCCGACACGCCGAGCACCTCGGCGATAGCGCTGAACGAGGCCCGACCGTTGACCTGGAGGGCGTGCGCGAGCCGGCGATCCAGCTCGTCGTAGTCGGATTCCACCGTCACCAGGCCCACTGTAGTCGGATATCGACATGATCAGCCCCGTTGCTGGGTCGCCGGCCGTCGCCCGGCGGAGGGTCGATCGCGTAACGACCGACACCGAACCTGGGGAGTGCAGCGATGGACACCGATGTGCTGATCGTCGGCGCCGGCCCGACCGGACTGACGCTGGCCAACGAGTTGCTGGTGGCGGGGGTGTCGGCCGTGCTGGTCGACCGGCTGCCGGAGCGCAGCGCGCTGTCCAGGGCGGGCGGCGTGCAGTCCCGCACGTTGGCGGCGCTGGACCAGCGCGGCCTGATGGAACCGTTGCTGGCCACCGGAAACTACCCGACCAGCGGCGGTCACTTCGCCGGCGTCGACCTCTCACTGGACTACGCCCGGCACCAGCTGCCGTGGCGGTCCGTGCCGCAGGTGGCGATCGAGGGCTTCCTCGAGCGACACCTTGCTGCGCAAGGCATTCACGTCCGTCGGGACCACGAGCTGTTCGACCTCGGCCAGGACAGGGACGGCGTCACCGCGACCTTCGCCAGCGGCGCCACCCTCCGCGCCCGGTATGTCGTCGGCGCCGACGGCGCGCACAGCGCGGTCCGGTCGTTGCTGGGGGCCGAGTTCCCCGGCCGGGCGGGCACGGCGACCGTGGTCGCCGCCGACGTTCGCTTGAGCGACAACGACTTGCCGTTGCAGACCAGGAGTGAGGACGGCCACTGGGCCCAGGTGTTCCCGCTGGGCGTCGACGAGCAGGGCCGGCCGCTGCGCCGGCTGGCCATCGGTGGGCCGGGCCGGTCGCGGCCCCGGGACGTCCCGATCACCGAGGACGAGGTCCGCGACGGTCTCCGCGCAGTGTTCGGATCACGGGTGCAGCTGCTGGAACTGGTCTACGCCCGCCGCATCACCAACGCCGCCCGGCAGGCCGCGCAGTACCGGCACGGGCGGGTGTTCCTGGCCGGCGACGCCGCCCACGTGCACCTGCCGCTGGGGGCGCAGGGCATGAACACCGGCATGCAGGACGCCATCAACCTGGGGTGGAAGCTCGGCGCCGCCGTGCGCGGCTGGGCGCCGGCGGGCCTGCTCGACACGTACCACGCCGAACGGCACCCCGTCGGGGCCGCGGTGCTGCTCAACGTGCAGGCGCAGAGCCTGCTGATGGACTGGGCCGGCACGCGGGACCCCGATGCCCTGGCCGCCCGGGAGATCTTCACCGGCCTGGCGCAGCTGCCGGACGTCCAGCGCCACCTCGGGGATCTGTTGTCCGGCATGGCCATTCGCTACCCGATGAACGTCGCCCATCCACTGGTCGGCCTGGCGTCCCCGGACACCGACCTCGGCCGGACCCGGGTCCACGAGCTGCTCCGGTCCGGGCGCGGCGTGCTGGTCGATCCCGACGACCGGTTCGCCAAGGTCGCCGACCTCTGGTCGGACCGGGTCGACCGCGCGGGGCACGGGGTCGACACCGAGGCGGTGCTCATCCGGCCTGATGGCTACGTGTGCTGGGCGGGCGACCCGGCCGAGCTGGAGCCGGCGCTCGCCCGCTGGTTCGGCGAGCCCCGCTGAGGGACGAGCTCCGGTAGGGACGAGCCCCGCCACCCCTGGGGTTCGAGGGCGGCGGGGCTCGCTCCGGCGGCGGGGGAAACCGCCGGATCGCACGCGGCGTAGGGGAGTAGCCGCATGTGGCTCACACCACCGTGACGGTCACGCACGGGGAGTGGAGACTTATTCCTGGTGGGCCGCGGCGCGGAATGGTCGAGCATCGACGGCTCGCGACACTTCCCCCCAAGACAGTGGTGATACTGAGAGTGGTTCCCCGCCGGCTATTCCGCCGGCCGTCCCACTGCCAAACCTGCGTGCCTTTCCCCCAATTCCCCCGGTGCCGCGACCTGCACACCCCCGTGCGACAGCAGCGTCAGCCTGCTCTGCGCGGCGGTGCTGGTCAAGCGCTTCGGCGAATCGAAGATCGTGACTCCTCATCGCCGAGACGAGGCCGTACCGTATCAGCCGCGTGCATGCCAGTGTGACTGGTGTCGAAGTATTGGCCAATTACTCGGCCCGCACTATGCCGTCGAGGGAATCGAGCAGGGTCTGGGTGGGGGTCGGCTCCGTGCTGGCCTCCATGACGTTCTGCAGCACGTAGGTGCCCATGCTCACGGCCATCAGGGCCCGCGCGGCCGACTTGGCCTGCGCGTCGGAGAAGTGGGGGGACCAGCGGCGGGTGAAGCGGCTCAGGAGGTCGACGAGTTCGGCGGTGCGGCGGCGAACGGAGTCGTGGACGTCGGGGTTGCGGACGGCCTCGGCCCAGACCTGGAGCATCAGGGACGACGGGTGGTCGGCCAGCACGGTGCGGTGGATCAGGTCGATGACCTCGGCCGGCCGCAGGGTGGGCTCGGTGTCGGCGGCGGCGCGCAGGGCCTCGAGGACGGGGGTCATCTCGAGTTCGGACAGCTCGACGATGAGCTGGTCCTTGCTGCCGAAGTAGCGGTAGACCCCGCCGGCGGACATCCCGGCCTCGGCGCAGACGTCCGGCATCGACGTGGCGTGGAAGCCGTTGGCGGCGAAGCAGCGGGCGGCGGCGGCCAGGATCGCCGCGCGGCGCTGGGCGAGGTACTCGGGCGTGACCGGGGGCATGCCCCCAATATAGAACGATCTTTCGCCTTGACAGCTCCGGCGGCGCGACGCAGACTAAAACGAAAGATCATTCGTTTTGGACGCGAGGAGCTCAGGAATGACTGCGGACAAGGTCGCCCTGGTCACGGGCGGCGGCACCGGGATCGGTCAGGCGACGGCCGTGCAGCTGGCCGACCGGGGCTGGCGGGTGGTCGTCACCGGCCGCCGCGAGGCCCCGCTGGCCGAACTCGCCGCCGAGAACCCGGCCATCGAGTACCGCGTGGCCGATGTCGCCGACCACGCCCAGGCCCAGCGGCTGGTCGAGGACGTCGTCGACACCCACGGCCGGCTGGACGCGCTGGTCAACAACGCCGGCCTGTTCAGCCCCGTCGGGCTGGCCAACGTCACGCCCGAGGCGCTGGCCGACCTGTTCTCGGTGAACGTCTTCGGACCGTCCTATCTGCTGGCCGCGGCGGTCAAGCACCTGTCGGTCGCCGGCGGCAGCGTGGTCAACGTCAGCAGCGCGGTCGCGCAGCGGCCCCGGCCCCAGGGCGGCTTCTACGGCGCGTCCAAGGCCGCCATCGACTACCTGACCCGGTCCTGGGCCGCGGAGCTGGCCGGCCAGGGCGTCCGGGTCAACGCGATCGCCCCCGGCCCGACCGAGACCCCGATCCTGTCCACGGTGCTGCCGGCCGACAAGGTCGACGAGATCAAGGCGGCGGAGGCGGCGGCTCTCCCGCTCAAGCGGCGCGGCACCGCCGACGAGGTGGCCCGGTGGATCGTCGCGCTCGCCGACCCGGCGTCGTCCTGGGTGACCGGTCAGGTGATCGCGATCGACGGCGGGATGGCGATCGCATGACCCGCCGCGTCCTGGTCATCGGCGCCGGACTGACCGGCCTGGCCCTGGCCAACGGGCTGCGCGGCGCCGCCGACGTCACGGTGGTCGAGCAGGCGCCCGTGATCACCGAGGCGGGCTGGGCGATCACCTTGACCGGCCGGCATGTCGACGCGCTGCGGCGACTCGGCCTGGCGCCGGAGGAACTGGCCGCCGAACCGGTCGCCCGCATGGTGATGTTCGACCCGGACACCTCCACCCCGGTCGGCATCGTCGAGCGCAACGGCATGGTCATGACCCGCTCCGAGCTGCAACTGCGGCTCTGGAAACCGGTCGGCGACCTGGTGCGCACCGGGATCACGCCGGTCGCGATCGAGGACAACGGCACGCATGTCGAGGTCGGGTTCAGCGACGGCAGCGGCGGCGAGTTCGACGCCGTCATCGGCGCGGACGGTGTCAACTCCTGGACCCGGCACACCGTCTTCGGCGGACCAGGCCTCACCTACGCGGACAGCGCCGTGGTGCGCTTCCACACGCCCAACACCGATGGCCTGGACCTGGGCGCGATGACCAGCGACGGCTCCCTGGGCTTTTTTCTCCTCAACGGCGGAAAGACGTTGCACTGCATGGTGTTCCTGCCCGGCGAACCGGACAACCGTCGCGACCGCAGCCTCACCGAGCTGGCCGAGCCCTATCGCGACCTGCGGGGTCCGCTGCGCAGCCTCGTCAAGGGCATGCTGGCCGAGCCCGATTCCTTCTACGCCAACATCAACCAGGTCGTGACCGACGACTGGGTCCGCGGCCGGATCGCGCTGGCCGGCGACGCGGCGCACGCCATGAGTCCCCGGCTGGGCCAGGGCGCGGGTGTGGGCCTGGAGGACGCCGCTGCGCTGGCCGATCTGCTCACCTTGCCCGACCTGCCTGTCGCGACCGCGCTCGCCGGGTACGCCACGATCCGGCGGCCGGCGGCGCGAAACGTCCAGCGGCGCTCGCACGAAGCCACCCGGCAAGTCGGCCAGAACGGCGCCGCGCTCGACTTCAGGGCCCTCGCCGACGCCCGGGACTGAGTGCGGCTCCGGCGGCCGGGGGACCGCCGGAGCCGCGTTGGTGATCAGGCGAACGCGTCGGCGAAGGCCAGCTGGCTCTGGCTCACGCCGCTGCACGTCGGCGACGCCTGCGGGGCGAAGGCCGAGCACGACTGGTCCCGGTTGATCGACCAGAACGCCAGCCGGCCGATTCCGTTGGCGCTGGCCCAGTTCTTCACCGTGGCCGCGTTGTCCAGGGTGAAGGTGGAGTTGTCGTCGTTGGTGCCGATCATGGGCGTGATGCCGACGTTGGCGTAGCTGTAGCCGCCGTCGACCGACTGCAACTGGGACAGGGTGGCCTGCGCCGCCTGGATGGCGGCCTGGCCCATGTCCTGCGTGCCGTTGTAGTAGTCCATGGCCATGATGTTGACGTTGTCGATCTTGACGCCGGCGTCCTTGGCCGCGGCGACGAGATTGACGCCGTCCTGGGTTAGACCGCTGGGCAGCACCGGCAGCGTGACCGAGAAGGTCAGACCCTGGTTGCGGGCCTGGAGATCCTTCATCGCGGTCATCTGCCGGGCGGCCGCCGCCTTGTCGGCGATGGCCGCGCCCTCGATGTCGAAGTCGAGCGAGGTCACGCCGTAGGAGCTGATGATCTTCTGGTAGCCATCCTCGATCTTCCCTTGGTCGGTGCAGGTCCAGGCCAGCGGTTCGCCGGCGGCCCCGCCGGAGGAGACAATCACCGAGGCACCCTCGGATTTCGCCTTGCTGATCGCGGCGTCGGTGTTGGGATCGTTGCCCACCGGCAGCGTGTCGCCCCAGATCTCGTCGCAGCCGCTGCCGATGACAAACGCGGCGGTGAACGACTTGACGCCGTGCTGGGTGATCGCGGTGTCCAACAGGGACGCCGAGTTGGACATGTCGTTGTACGGCGCGAACTCGGCGGCGGTGACCGCCTGCGCCGGCGTGGCCGCCACCGTGAGGGCGGTGGCCGCCACGGCGGTCAGCGTCAGGGCGCGGAACATCACGCGGCACCCCCGCCGATCTGGTTGAAGATCTTCGAGTAGGCGTAGCCGGTCGCCTTGTCGTAGCTGGCGACCTCCCAGAAAGCCAGCAGCTGCACGCCGTTCGAGGCGGCGAACTGCTCCAGCTGGGTGGCGTCGTCCTGGCTGAAGGTCTCGTTGTCGTCGTTCTTGCCGGCGATCGGGGTGATGCCGAGCTTGCCGTAGGCCTGCTCGCCGGAGATGCCGTACAGGTTGGCGAGCTGGCCGCTGGCCGCCTTCGAGGCCGACAGCGCGTCGTTGAGGGCGTTCTCGCCGTCGCCGAAGTCCATGGCCATGATGTCGACCGCGCTCACGTTGACACCCTTGGCCTTGGCGTCCTGGAGCACGCCCATCTCCTGGTCCGGCAGGCCATCCGGGGCCACCGCCAACGTGTAGTCCACCTGCACGTTGGGATTCTGCTGTTGCAGCGCGGCCAGCGCCTGGTTGCGGCGCTCGTTGGCGGCCGAGTCGCCCAGCACGCCGCCCTCGATGTCGAAGTCGAGCCGGGTGATGCCGTAGGTGTTGACCACGTTGGCGTAGGCCGCGGTCAGGTCCTGGACCGAGGTGCAGGTCTGGGCCAGCTCGCCGCCCTGGGCTCCGCCGAAGGAGACGATCACGTCGCCGCCCTGGGCCTGGAGGTCCTTGATCTGCGAGGAGTACGAGCCGACCGGCGTGCCGCCGGCCTCCCACTGGGCGGTGCAGCCGTTCTGCGGGATGAGGAAGGCCAGCGTGTAGAACTTCGTGCCGCTGGCCTGCATGTCCTCGGCCATCAGGCCGGCGCTGGAGTCGCTGAGTTCGAGATACGGCGCGGCGAAGTGCGCCGGCACGGCGGCCGGCGCCGCGTGGGCCGCCGGTGTGAGGCCGACCATGGCCACCGTGAGCGCGCCGGCGAGCAGGGAAGTGGTTCGGGTGCAGGGCATGGCTCTCCATCGAGAGTGAGCAAACAGGTGCAGGGAAACCGTTGCGGCAGAACGAAGTCAGCCGGTCATAACGTGCACGTAGTCGACGACGAGCTGCTGCGGGAAGGAGGTGCTGCCGTCCGGGTCACCGGGCCAGTAGCCGCCCACGGCGAGGTTGAGGATGATGTAGAACGGGTGGTCGAACACCCACTGGTTGCCGCCCACGTCGGCCGGAGTCCGTGTCTCGTACACGTTTCCGTCGACCGACCACTTGATCTCGTTCGGCGACCAGTCCACCGCGTAGGTGTGGAAGTCGTCGGCGAAGACCGGGCCGTTGTAGGCGGCTCCGATGCCGTTGGACCCGGAGTAGCCGGGGCCGTGGATGGTGCCGTGCACGGTGTTCGGCTCGAAGCCGACGTTCTCCATGATGTCCAGCTCGCCGCACTGCGGCCAGCCGGCGCTGCCGATGTTGTCGCCCAGCAGCCAGAACGCCGGCCACATGCCCTGGCCGCGGGGGATCTTCATGCGTGCCTCGAAGTGCCCGTAGGCCTGGGTGAACGTGCCGGCCGTGGACAGTCGGGCCGAGGTGTACTCGCAGGGCCCGTACCAGCACTGGTAATTGCCGGGATTTTCCTTTTTGGCGGTGATGACGAGGTCGCCCTGTCCGTCCAGCGCGGCGTTGTCCGTGCCGGACGTGTACCACTCGCGTTCGTGGTTGTTGACGTTGTCACCGGTCTCGAACTGCCACTTGCCGGTGTCCACGCCGGACCCGGCCGGGCCGTCGAAGTCATCGGTGAAGCTCGCATCGGCGGGCTTGGCGACAGCGGCGGTGGCAGGGAAAGCCGCTGCTGAGCCCACTAGCGCCGTGGCGAACAGCGCGGCGAGGCACGCTCGGGTGCGTAGTCGGTGTGAGCGCCGCAGGGTAGGCGTCACGGTCATGGTCACCTCTCAGTTCCTGGTTTGCGATGCTCCCTCATGATCGGACACTGGTGGCGGCAACCAGGAGTATGCGAGGTCTAGACCAGCAAGGCAAGGCGTGACGCTGGGTTTATCGGGATCTTAGATTAAGTTCTGCGAGAAGCGCGGCAGAGCACTACGATGGGAAGCGTGCGCGTGCGGCGAAGATGATCCCTACCGGCGATAGGCGTCGGGGATGAGGGCTGGGCCGGCCCGCAGCACGTGCTCATGGAACGAGCGCGAGGTGCTGGGCAGGGTTCGGTCGGCCAGCCATGCCAGGCCGATGTCCCGGGCGGCGTCGACGTCGCTGAGCTCCAGGTGGTGCGCCGGCGCCATATCGTCCACTGTGGACTGAACGGCGTGCGGGGGCGGCAGGAGGGCGACGCCGAGGCCGGCGGCGACCAGGCCGCGCAGGGTCTCGACCTCCTCGCCCTCGAACGTGACCAGCGGCGTGAAGCCGGCCCGGCGGCAGAGGTCCTCGGTGAGCGCACGCAGCCCGTAGCCGTGACGGAGCACGATGAACGGCTCCTCGGCCACATCGGCCAGGCGTACTCGTTTCCGGTGGGCGAGCCGGTGGCCGGCGGGCACGGCCAGCCGCAGGGGCTCGACCAGCAGCCGCCGCCAGCTCACCTGTGGGTGTTCGGGATTCTCGCTGGTGAGGATGAGGTCGACGACGCCGTTGAGCAGGTTCTGCAGGATCGCCGCCTCGCCGTGCTGGCGGAGCTCGAAGCGCACCAACGGATTCGTGCGGCGGAAGCCGCTGATCAGCGGCGGCAGCAGCCAGGTGCCGAAGGTGTGCAGGAACGCCACCGGCACCACACCGCGGTCCGGGTCGACCAGCTCGGCGACGGCGCGCAGGCCGAGGTCGTAGCGGTCCAGCGTCTGGTCGAGGCCGTCCTTGAACACCCGGCCGGCCGGGGTCAGCCGCAGCGACCGCCCCGCCCGGGTGAACAGCGGCGTGCCGACCTCGCGTTCCAGCCGGCCCAGGGCCCGGGACAGGGCAGGCTGCGTGATGTGGGCGCGCTCGGCGGTCTCGGTGACGGTGGCGCCGTCGGCGACGGCCTGGAACCAGCGCAGCACCTGGAGATCCATGCTTCCATGTTCTCACGTCATGAAAGCGGTGAGAAACAGGCATTGGACGCATGACTGCCGGTCGGCGCATGGTTGGTGGAGACGAGGCGAAGGAGCGTGAACGATGACCACCGTTGCCGAGCAGTTGGTACGGACCCTGCGGGACGCCGGCGTGCAGCGGGTCTACGGCGTGGTCGGCGACAGCCTGAACCCGATCGTGGACGCGATCCGCCGCACCGACGGCATCGAGTGGGTGCACGTCCGGCACGAGGAGGCCGCCGCCTTCGCCGCCGCGGCCGAAGCCCAAGTCACCGGCCGGCTCGCGGTCTGCGCCGGCAGCTGCGGACCGGGCAACCTGCACCTGGTCAACGGCCTGTACGACGCGCACCGCAGCGGCGCCCCGGTGCTGGCCATCGCCTCGCACATCCCGTCGGCCCAGATCGGCACCAACTTCTTCCAGGAAACCCACCCGGACCAGCTGTTTCGCGAGTGCAGCCACTACTGCGAGCTGGTGTCGCAGGCCGAGCAGATGCCCCGACTGCTGCGCATCGCCATGCAGACCGCGGTCGGCCGCCGCGGCGTGTCCGTGCTGGCCATCCCGGGCGACGTCGCCGAGCGGCGCAGCCCGGTGGACGGCGCGCCCGCGGTCAACCTGGTCACGCCCTCGCCGGTGGTGCCGCCGGCCGATCGCGTCGCCGAACTGGCCGAGCTGCTCAACTCCGGCGAGAAGGTGATGCTGTTCGCGGGTGCGGGCTGCGCGGGCGCGCACGACGAGGTGATGGCCCTGGCCGGGGTCTTGCAGGCCCCGGTCGGGCACTCGCTCGGCGGCAAGGAGTGGATCCAGTACGACAATCCCTATGACGTCGGCATGTCCGGGCTGCTCGGCTACGGCGCCTGCTACGACGCCATGCACGCCGCCGACCGGGTTGTGTTGCTGGGCACCGACTTCCCGTACGACAACTTCCTGCCGCAGGCCCGCACCGTGCAGATCGACTCCGACGCCGCCGCGCTGGGCCGCCGCACCCCGCTGGAGCTCGCCGTGCACGGCGACGTGAAGGCCACCATCACCGCCCTGCTGCCGCTGCTTCGCCGACGGGCCAACCGGTCCTTTTTGGACAGCATGCTGAGCGAGCACACCCGCCGGCTGGAGAAGGTGGTCGGCGCCTACACCACGCGAATCGACCACCGCACCCCCATCCACCCCGAATACGCCGCCGACGTCCTCGACGACGTGGCCGCCGACGACGCTGTGTTCACTGTGGACACCGGCATGGGCAACGTGTGGGCCGCCCGGTACCTGACCCCCAACGGCCGGCGGCGGGTGATCGGCTCCTTCCGTCACGGCAGCATGGCCAACGCCCTGCCGCACGCCATCGGCGCCGCCATGGCTTCCCCCGGCCGGCAGGTGGTGTCCATCTCTGGCGACGGCGGCCTGGCCATGCTCATGGGCGACCTGCTCACCCTGCCCACCTACGACGTGCCGGTGAAGGTCGTGGTGTTCAACAACGCCAGCCTCGGCATGGTCAAGCTGGAGATGCTCGTCGACGGCCTGCCCTCCTTCGGCACCGACCACGCCCCGGTCAACTTCGCCGCCATCGCCGCCGCCTGCGGCATTCCCTCGGTGCGGATCGAGGATCCGGCCAAGATCCGCGGCGCCCTGACCGAGGCCTTCTCCCGCCCCGGCCCCGCCCTGGTCGAACTGGTCACCGACCCCAACGCCATGTCCATCCCGCCCAAGATCACCGGGGAGATGGTCCGGGGATTCGCCCTGGCGGCCAGCAAGACGGTGCTGACCGGCGGTGTCGGCAAGATGGTGGAGATCGCGCGCTCCAACCTCCGCAACATCCCCCGCCCCTGACCGGCCCGCCCCCTCCGTACGTGAGTCACTCAGGCGCGATAAACGTGTCGCCGGGGAGGGCGGGTCGCGTTAGCCTGCCGACGAACGGCAGGGCAGCGAAGGGAGCTGGCATGCGCCTCGGCACGGACTCGGTGACCGTCTCACCGCGGGAGCGCTGACAACCGCTTTCTCGGCGAGACGGGGATGGCAGCCATCCGACCGTCTGCACGCACCGAGGAGCAGTCCTTGCATGCCCAAAAAACCGCGCCGCTCGGCGCGGGATTCCGCACACTCTGGACCGCGTCGGCCATCTCCACGATGGGCGACGGGGTCACGTTGGTGGCCGGCCCGATGCTGGTCGCCTCGACTACTCACGACCCGGCGCAAGTGGCGCTGGCGGCGTTCTGCCAGCAGCTGCCGTGGCTGCTGTTCGGCCTGCTCAGCGGCGTCTACGTGGACCGGCTGGACCGCCGCAACCTCATCGTCACGGTCAACATCGTCCGCGCGGCGGCGCTCGGGGCGCTGGCGGTGGCCACGGCGCTACAGGGGCTGAGCCTGCCGCTGATCTACGCCGTGTTCTTCATACTCGGCACAGCCGACACCCTCGCCGACACGGCCAGCGGTGCTTTGCTGCCGTCGGTCGTGGCGAGGGACCGGCTGGCCGAGGCCAACGCGCGGCTCTCGCTGACGTTCAACGTCGGCAACCAGTTCCTGGCCAAGCCGATCGGCGCCTGGCTGTTCACCCTGGCGGTCTGGGCCCCGTTCGGCGCCGACGCGGTGACGTTTCTACTGGCAGCGGCGCTGATCGCGACGCTGCGGCCGGTCCGTCCCGACACCAAACCCGCCCCGACCCGGCTGCGCACCGACGTGACGACCGGGTTGCGGTGGCTGGTCCGGCACCGTGTCCTGCGCACGGTGTCGCTGAGCATGGGCATCGGCAACATCGCGTTCTGCGCGGCGTTCTCGGTGTTCGTGATCTACGTCCAGGACCGGTTGGGCCTGACCGGCCTGGGCTACGGCCTGCTGCTGACAACCTTCGCCGTCGGCGGGGCCATCGGCACGCTCTCGATGCGACGGCTCAAGAACCGTTGGCCCGCCTCGATCCTGCTGCGAGTCGGCCTGTTCGTGGAGGCGTTCACCCACATCGCGCTCGCCGCGACGACCAGCCCGTGGGTCGCCGCCCCGGTGCTGATCCTGTTCGGCGTGCACACGATGGTGTGGGGCTCGGTCGCCGCGACGGTCTACCAGCAGGAGGTGCCCGAAGGGCTCCGCGGCAGGGTCGGCAGCGCCCGCCTGCTGTTCGACCTGGGCGGGGCGGCCATCGGCACGCTCATCGGCGGCCTGGTCGCCCAGGGCACGGGGTCGACCACCCCGTTCTGGCTTGCCGGAGCGGTCATGGTCGTGGTCGCCGTGTGCGCCTGGCGGCCGCTCGGCCCGGCCCGGATCGAATAGCCCGCTGGATCGGATCGCCAAGCCCAGGGTCGAGCGGCCGGTGTCTGGCGTCGGGTTAGGCCTTCGCCTTGGCCATCAGGGGTCGGTTGGAGCGTCGCTCGTGCAACGCGATCACGGCCAGGGCGAACAGGCCGACCGCGACGCCGATCAGCCCGGCGAACTCCTGCCGGGCCACGTCGAAGGCCTGGGTGAACAGCACGGTGACCAGCGCGGAGTACCGGCTCAGCTGCAACACGACGGCGCGGTCGCGCGACCACTGCACGACCAGTGCGCCGACCGCGAGCAGGCCGGCCACGATGCCGCTGGTCATCTGCCCGATGCCGGCGAACAGTTGAGCGTCGGTGGGCTGGTCCGGCAAGGCCTGCAATGCGTCGACGACCGCGGTCGCCGCCTGGCCGATCAGCAGGATGTTGGTCAGCCACACCAGGATCCAGCTCTGCGGCAGCAGCGCGGCCAGCCGGTGCCGCAGCGTCTGGAACACCGGCGGGCCGGAGCGGCGGTCCGGGCACTGGGCGACCACTGTGGACAGTGCCGAGGTCAGGTCCTCGCCGGCGCCGCCCTTGGCCGCCAGCACCAGCAGCCGGTTGGCCACCGCCCGGCGGGACTTCGACAGCCCCGCGGCCACCCCCTCGGCCGCGATGGCCGCCGCGTTGGCCAGCTGCTCCGCCGGGCCACGGGACCTCCGGTCGTGCAACATCCGGCCGGCCAGCACGATCAGCACGAACACCACGTACATGATCGCCACGGCCGGGCGGTAGAAGTAGTTGTTGTCGGCCGTGACGAACTTGCCCACCTCGTCGATGAACAGCCCGAAGCCGACGCCCCCGAGCACCGCCGCCAGCGGCTTGGTCACCGGGCCCAGGTACGACAGCGTCAGCAACTGCGCGATCAGCAACAGCAGCCCGCCCCACAGCATGTGCGCGATATGCAGCCCGCCGCTGCCGATCTTCGGATACCCGGTGGCGCTCAGGAACGACCGGGTGATCAGGATCGTCACGACCGCGCAGATGACAAAGGCCTCCAGGTGCTGCCACGCCTGGCGGTCACGCACCAACACCGGTCGAACACGCATCCGCCGACCCTACCGGGCGGCCTTGCCCGGCCGGAAACGCGCGAAGGCCGCCCGAGTGATGCTCGGGCGGCCTTCGCGGTGCGGTCAGCCCAGCACCTGCTCCTTGACGACGATGTGGCCGTCGTCGGGGTTGACGCTGCCGCCGAGGCGCTGGAAGGCGCCGTCGGTCAGGTCGAGGCACTTGGGCACCGACGCCGTCCACTTGTAGGTGCCGCGGTCGTTGATCTTCACGGTCAGCGACTTGCCGTTCTTCACGTTGGTGACCTTCACCTTCGTGCCGAACTTCAGCTGCGGGCTGCGCGACAGCGAGGTGGCCGCGGCATCGGCGTTGTTGTTGTACGGCTCACCGCTGGCGGTCGGCTGGCCGTCCAGACCCGGCTGGCCGTAGTGGGTGGCCCAGCAGTCCTTGCCCTTGGGCGGGGTGTCGGTGGGCGCGGCGGTGGCCACGGGCGCGGCGGCGGCCAGCGCGATGGTGAGGGCGGCGGCCCCGATCAGCAGTGTCCGCATGGACATCGTGCAGAACCTCATTTCCTTCACGGTGAATAGCACTTCTTGGTCTTGGAATCGAAGATCGGCGCGGTGTCGACCTTCAGGTTGTCGGCCGGCTTCACGACCACGGTTCCCTGCGATTTGGTCAGCTTGTTCTCGCAGTCGAGGATCGCGCGGTCGCTGGAGCATCCCGAGTGCCGCGAGCCCGGCGGTGGGGAGGCCTTTTCAATTCATGGATTCGTCACCCGTTCGGCAGGAGAGGTCGTATTTGCCGCACAGGGTGATAGTGCCGGAAGTCCGGCCGACGTCAAGTCTGGAGCATTCAGTCAGCCATTGGAGTGAGGTGTGGCGGGCGAACATATTCGCCACCGGCGCGTCGACCAGGGTCTGTTCCGAGGGGTGAAACAAACCTTGCGTGAGGGAACCTCATGTGATCGTAAGAATTGCTCACGGCGACAGAAATAGCGCCGCCATCGTCACCCGGCAGGGTGTCAGTCGTTCGAGCCGGAGGGGACCTCGCGTGAGGATTGTCGGCGTCATATTCATGACTTCGGATGTATTTTCGCCCGGCGTTCGCTGCCCGTTCGGACGGACGGCGAACGCCGGGCGAGGGTGTCAGCCCCGGAAGTGAACCGTGGCGTTCAGCGGCAGGTTCACCGACGAGTCACCCACCCGGATGTGGTAGTCACCGGGCACGGTGCGCCACGCCTGGGTGGCCGTGTCCCAGACGGAGAACGCCCGCTGGTCCAGGTGCAGCGTGAGATGGGTCGTCTGCCCCGGCCGCAGGCTGAGCTTCTGGAATCCCTTGAGCTGGTTGGGCGGCTCGCCGGCGGCGGTGGGATCGCCGACGTACACCTGGGCCACGTCCGCGCCGGCCCGCTGGCCGGTGTTGGTCACGTCCACGCTCACGGTGACCTGGCCGTTCCCCTGGGACACGGTCAGGTGGCCGAGCCGGAAGCTGGTGTAGGACAGGCCGTACCCGAACGGGAACAGCGGCGCGATCCCCTTGGCCTGGTACCAGCGATACCCGATGTCGAGGCCCTCGGAGTACATGGCCGTGCCGTCCACGCCCGGGTACTGCTGAGGTGTACTCGCGGGTACATCACCGGCCGCCGCCGGGAACGAGATGGGCAGCTTGCCGGACGGGTTGACGTCGCCGAACAGCACCGCGGCGACGGCGTTGCCGTCCTCCTCGCCGGGGTACCAGGCCTCGACCACGGCCGGCACCTTGGCCAGCCACGGCATCAGCACCGGGGCGCCGCTCTTGACCACGACCACGGTGTGCGGGTTGGCCGCCGCGACCGCCTCGACGAGCTGGTCCTGGTTGCCCGACAACGCCAGGCTGGTCCGGTCGCTTCCCTCGGTCTCGTTGTCGCCGACCATCACCACCGCGACATCCGATTGAGCCGCGAGTGCCGCCGCGGCGGCTGGGTCGCCACCATCCGAATAGGACACAGTGGGAACCCGTCGCTGGATGCCGTCCACGGGCTTGACCGTATACAGCGGCACGACGTGCGAGCTGCCACCACCGCCGGTGTGGGCCGCGCCGGCGTACGGGCCGATCACCGCGATCGAGTGCACCGCGGAGGCGGACAGCGGCAGCTGGTTCCCGGTGTTCTTCAACAGCACCGTGCCCTGCTCGGCGGCCGTCCGCGCGAACGCGCCATCCTGCTCGGCCGGGATCGGCGAGCTGGTCAGCGGCCGGTCGAACAGCCCGAACTCGATCATCACGGTGTACCGCCGGATCAGCAGCGTGTCGATGGCGCTCTCGCTGATCTGGCCGCCCTGCACGGCTTGTCGCATGGCGTCGGCGTAGTAGACGCCGGTGGGCATCTCCAGGTCCATGCCGGCCAGCGCCGCCGGCACGGTGCTGTGCGCGGCCCCGAAGTCGGACTGGACGAACCCGTCGAAGCCCCACTGGTCGCGCAGGACCGTCTTGAGCAGGACGTCGTTCTCGCAGGCGTAGGTGCCGTTCACCTTGGGGTAGGAGCACATCACGGAGCCGGTGTGGCCCTGCTTCACCGCGGCCTCGAACTGCGGCAGGTAGATCTCGTGCAGGGTGCGGTCGTCGACGACCTCGTTCACCTTGAACCGGTTGGCCTCCTGGTTGTTGGCGGCATAGTGCTTGACCTCGGCGATGATGCCGTTGCGCTGGATGCCCTGGATGTCGGCCGCGGCCAGCTGCCCGGCCAGGTACGGATCCTCGCCGTAGCCCTCGAACGTGCGGCCGTTGACCGGGACCCGGGCCATGTTGATGTCCGGGCCCTCCAACAGGCTGTGCGCCAGGTCGCGGGTCTCGGCCCCGGTGATGTCGCCGTACTCGTGGGCCAACGCCGTGTCGAAGCTGGCCGCCAGCGAGATCGGCGCCGGCAGCGCGGTCGCCGGCTTCTGCTGGCGGTCGTCGCTCGGGCCGACGCCGGCCGGTCCGTTGGTGATCCGCAGCGGCGGCACCTTCAGCCGTGGAATGCCCGGCACGTAACGCTGGTGCTGGCTGTCCTGTACGCCGTGCAGCTCGGTGATCTTCTCGTCGAGGGTCATCTGGGCCACCACGGCGGCGGCACGGTCGCGGGCCGGGAGGCCGCGGTCCAGCCAGGCCGGGCCGGCCGCGACGGCGGCTCCCGAGCCCAGCGTCAGCCCCACCACGGCCGCGAGCACGACCAGCGGTTTCCTTGTCATGGCAACAACTCCCTGCGGTCAGGACGACGGGCAGAGGTTCATCGGCAACACGCCCTGTCCGGACACCGTAGCGAGGACGGAGTGCACCGTCACCGGTGCGGCAGAGGCGATCCGGAAGTCGGCCTTGTTGTTTTCGCCCTGGCCGATCGCGGCATCGGGCAAGGAGATCGTGACCGTCTTCCACGTCCCGGTGTCGGTGTTGACGATGGTGGCGATGCCGGTGTAGTGGCCTCCGCCGTGCTTGTCGTACTGGAGCTGCCAGGTGTTGGCGCCAGTGTCGTAGTACTGGATGGTGACGGTGGCCGCGAAGTCGCCGTTGTGGGCGATCCTCGGATCGAACTGGAAGTACATGTTCAGGTCGTTGGCCACCTCCTCGACCGTGGTCCGCCCGCTCTGGCCGCCGACGGTGGCCGGTGCGGTGGTGCCGTCGCCGCCTTCCCGCTGGGTCAACCCGTTGTCCACGTTGGTGGTGTCAAGCGTCGTGCACACGGTGGCCGTGTCGCCGGCGCCGACGACCGCCACCGGGACGGGCAGCGACGGCAGCGGAACTGTTTCAGCGCCGAGGGCGAAGGCCACGGATTGGAAGCCCTGTTTGGCGTTCGGGTCGACCGCGACGGTGACGGTGGTGGTGGCCGCGCCATTGGTCACTGGAATCGTCCCCGACGCGGGGCTGACCGTGACGCCGGCCGGCGGCTTCGCTTGCCAGTTCAGCTGTTTCACCCCGTCGGCCTTGCCGCCGTAAGCGCCGACGCCGAGGGCGAAGCTGAGCGTGACGGTGCTGGTGGAGCCGGCGGTGGCGACCAGGTTGGCCGGGTCGGTGGTGACGGCGGCGGGAACCACACCGGGTGGGAAGGACAGCGGCCCGGACGGGTAGGACGGCGGCTCGTCGGCCGGGGCGGTGGCCCAATGCGTGTTCGGCGTGTTGGCGATGGCGATGTCCACACTGGACGGACCGTCGCCGACCAGCGCCGAGGCGGGCAGCCAGTCCTGGTTGTGGACGCGCCCGTCGACCCGCATCCGGTCTATATAGCCATGATCGGACGCGCCGGGCGCGTTGATCGTGAGCCGGTGGCCGGGCAGGTTCAACCGCACGGTCGGGAACAGCGGTGCACCGAGAGCGAGCACCGGCGCGCCCGGCGTGGTCGGGTACAGGCCCAGCGCCGCCCAGACGTACCAGGAGCTCATCGCGCCGAGGTCGTCGTTGCCGGGTTCGCCGCCCGGGGTGGCCGAGTACACGGTGTCGATCAGGCGGTGCACCTCGGCCTGCGTCTTGTACGGCGCTCCGGCGTAGTCGTAGATCCAGGGCGCGATGACGTCGACCTCGTTGCCGGCCCAGTAATAGGGGACGTTCGGACCCGCGTTGTCCTGCTGGAAGAAGGTGTCCAGGCGGGACACCGCCGCCGCGTCGCCGCCGATGGCGGAGATCAGGCCGCGCACGTTCTGGGGCACCATCCAGACGTACTGGGCCGCGTTGCCCTCCTGGAAGCCGGACTGCCCGAAGTCGCTGAGGCCGTCGGTCACCGGGTTGCCGACCGGGAACTGGCCGCCGGGGTCCCGTGGTTGCAGGAAGCCGGAGCCGGTGTTGAGGATGTTGGTCCAGTTCTGGGACCGGGCCAGCATCGCGCGGTACGTGTCGTTCGCGCCGAGCTCCCGGGCGAACTGGGCGATGGCGAAGTCGTCGGTGGCGTACTCGAGGGTGAGCGAGGCCCCGTCGGGCACGGCCGAGCCGGAGTTGATGGAGTCGTTCATGACATAACCGTTGCGCTGATAGGAGTCCAGCCCCGGCCGCTCCTCGTAGTAGCCCTGGCCGAGGTCGTCAGCGGTCGGTGTCTGGGTGGCGCCCTTGACCATCGCGGCGAGAGCGCCCCTGGTGTCGAAGTCCCGGGCGCCGAAGGCGTAGGCCTCGGCGATGATGGCGTCGGCCGAGTCGCCGCCCATCATGCCGGTGTAGCCGTTGGCCACCGGCCACTTCGGCAGCCAGCCGCCCTGTTGGGCGTCGTTGACCAGGGACTGCATCATCGCGCTGGTCTCCTGCGGGACCACGGCGGCCAGCAGCGGGACTTCCGAGCGGTAGATGTCCCAGCCCGAGAAGGCCGTGTACTGGGCCTGCCCACGGGCGGTCTTGTGCACCTTGTGGTCCATGCCGGCATACAGGCCGTTGGCGTCGCTGAAGGTGCTGGGCTCCAGCAGGGCGTGGTAGAGCGCCGTGTAGAACTGCACCTGCTTGTCGTGCGCGCCGCCACCGATCTGGATGCGGGACAACAGGTTCCGCCACTGCAGCCGGGTCTGGGCCGCGACATCGGCCTCACGCCAGCCATGTTGCTCGGCGGTCAGGTTGGCCTCGGCGTTCGCCGTGCTGACGTAGCTGATCGAGATTTTCAGGTTGACGGTGGCGTTCTGCGTGGTGTCGAACGAGACGTAGGCCCCGGAGTTGGGTCCGGTGGCGGCGAGGTTGGTGCGCTGTTGCGTGCCCTTGGGCTCGACGCCCGGCGGCGCGGTCCGCGCGAGGTCGCCGGTCGCGGACGGCGGGGCCGGGGAAGTGGTGGCGTGGCTGGTCATCGCCCGGGAGTCGGCGGCGATCGCGGCGCCGTCCCAGGTGCCGTAGCTCGCGAACGGGCGGTCGAACTTGGCCGCGAAGTACACGGTGGACATGTTCTGCTTGGCGCAGAAGCCGCCCTCGGTGATCGAGCCGGTGACCTCGTCCGAGCCGACCACGGACACGCTGGCGTCCGTCACATGGGCCTGCGAGTCACCGACCTTGAACAGCATGTTGGCGGAAGTCGTGGCCGGGTAGGAAAACTGGCCGATGCCGGTGCGGGTGGTGGCGGCCACGTCGACGCCGATGTCCCCGAGCTTGGTGGAGTACGAGCCGGGGCGCGCGGTCTCGTCGGTGTGGCTGAACGGCTGCGTGGTGGCGGTCGGGTTCGGGCCGATGGCCCCGACCGTGGGCAGGATCGGCAGGTCGCCGTAGATACCGCAGCCCGCACCGGAGGCGTGGGTGACGCTCAGGCCGATGGTGGCCTTGTCGTCGTAGTTGTAGCCGCCGGAGGACGGCCGCGATGTGGTGTCGGGGCTCCAGGTCAGCATGCCGAACGGCGCGGCCGCGCCGGGGAACATGTTCACCGGCCCCACCACGTCTCCGCCGCTGCCGGTGCCGATGAACGGGTCCACCAGCGCCGTCGGGTCGCCGACCAGCGCCGTGTCTGCAGTCGCCACTGGTGTCAGCGCGACCAGCAACACAGCCGACAGCCCGAGGCCAAGCGCCGCTCGCCTCATGCTCGTCACCACCTCATTCACCGAACAGATAGAGTTCGTGCAGGGACAGGTAGTTGCCGGTCTTCGACCCGGTGTCGACCATCTTCAGGTAGCGGGTCCGCGCCGAGTCGAGGACGATCGTCAGCACACCGGCGGTGCTCATCGTCGAAGTGTCCGGAATGGACAGGACGGTGGTGTACGTGGCGCCGTCGGCCGAGGTCTGGACGTCCAGGCTGGGCGGCAGGTCGCCGGCCGACAGCGAGGAGTCCCAGATGATCCGGGTCAGCGTGCGCGTCGCGCCGAGATCGACGCCGTAGTACATGCCCGGCGTCTGTACGGTGTTGCTGGACCAACGGGTGGTGGCGTCGCGGTCGTAGCCGTTGCCGGCGGCGGCGTTGTCCGGGCTGGCGAAGCCCTGCCAGCCGGTGGTCGGGATCAGGCCGGATCCTGAGCCGGCAGTGAACCCGACACCCAATGCGGCGGCGACGGCCGAGGCCACGGCAGTGTTCTTCGGCAGCGGCACGGCCGCCGGCCAGTGCAGCTGGTCGATGACGACGCGCCCCTGGCCGACCGGCTTCTCCCACAACACACTGGCCGGCTGGAAGCCCCGGGCGCTCTCGGCCGCGACCTGGTACTTGTTCTGCTCCGCGCCCTTGGAGAACGCGGTCCAGTCCACGCCGCGACTGTCCACTGCGGACTTACCACTGCCGGCGGTGACGGTCGTGGTCACCAGTGGCGTTGGCGAGCCAGGCCAGTCGAGGTCGGCGTTGGTCAAGCCGTCGGCCAGCGCCGACTTGCCGGTGGTGACCGCGCCGAGCTGGTGCGCGGCATCCAACACGGCCAGGGTGATGTCGTTGGGCAGCATCGCCTTGAGCGATGGCAGTGTGCTCGACATAGCCCGTTGACCCACAGCGTCCCGCCGGCAGCGACCCAGGTGTTGACGGTCGCGGCATCTACGGTTCCAGTGGCTGCGGCGTCCAGCAGTAGAACGTCCGATGTGGACGGATCGGTGGTCCTGGTGTAGTCGGCCGCCGACGCCTTCAGGGTCTCCTCGACCGGCGATCCGGCCGTCGTGACCACGCCGAACCTCAAGCGGGGTGCGGCCTCCCGGGCTTCAAGCAGGTTGCGCAGCAGGATGGCGGCGATAGGCTCGGCCGGGGCGGCGCCGATCACCGGGAACTGGCAGAACACGTAGGATCCTGCGCCGAAAGGCGCCTCGGCCAGTGCCGATGAGGCCAGTCCTGGTCCCACATCGGCCAGGGAGACGAGACCGCCGTAACGGGGTTTGGTCATCGCCGACTGCACGACCTGCTCGGCGGCGGTGTTCCACCACCGCAGGTCGCCGGCCCCGATCCCGGCGAGCACGGGGTGGTGCGGCGCGGACACGTGTGCGATGGTCTGCGGCGACGTCGCCAGCACCATCGGCCACGGCAGCAGTTGGGGCAACGTGCCTTGGGCCAACACCAGCACGCGGCCGCCGCCGTGCACGAACGTGGCCAGGGCGGTGATCTGGTCGGCGGTGGGGGAGATGTTCGCGCCCTCGCCGATGACCAGGATCTCGTTCCCGGTCGGCAACGTCGACAGGTCGGCGATGCGCCGGGTCGTCACGCCCAGTGCCGCCAGCGCGGTACTCGTGACGGTCGAGGTCTCCAGCACTGCGGCGCTGACCGGCGCCTTGGGGCGTCCTACCGACTTCGGATAGACCGTCAGCGGCGCTGAGTGTTCGTAGGCCACCTTGCCAGCCGCCATCACCTGCACTGTCAGCGTGCCGGCGGTGGTGGTCGTGACCGACGGCAGCGGGATGTCGAACTTGACGTCGACTTTGTCGTTGACCGGCACGGTGATCTGCTTCGAGCCGGACCAGGTGCCATTGACTCGCAACGTCCAGGTCACGGTGACCGTGCGCTGGGCGGGCACCTCGTCGTAGAGGGCGTACGTGCGGGTCAGGATGCTGCCGGCGAAGAAGTGGGCCCGGTAGTCGGTGGCCAGCGCGGCCGTCGCCGGCATGGCCCGGGCGACGGCGGCGTGGATCGGGTTCGGGTCCCAGGCCGGCAGATCGTGTTCGAAGCCGGGGTTGAGCGTCGCCGCCCACCGGCCGACCCGGGCAAGCCTGGGACCCTCGGGCAGCGGCAGAGACTCCTTGGCCGGGTCGAAAGCCAGGTGCCGCATGCCGTACCAGACGGTGTTCCAGGGCGACAGCGCGGTGACGCCCGCGTACCGGAGGCCCTCGATCTGCGCGCCGACGATCAGGGCGTGCGCCGACCACAGGCCGTCCAGGTCGGCGTAGGTCGCAGGCCCGCCGACCGCGCTGACCTGCGCCGGAAGTGCGTAGTACATGGAGCTGAACTCGCCGACCACCATGGGCTTCTTGCGGTCCCAGAAGCTGGCCCGCGGCTGCCCGGGCGCCAGCGCGTACGCCGACTCCGGGATGGCCGTGCCGCCGGTGGTGATCTCCAGCGGATAGTGGGTGGCCTCGAAGTCGCCGGCCGTGCCGGAATCGCCGTCACCCTCGAAATACACTGGACGGGTGGCGTCCAGCGCCGTGATCACCGGCTTGAGCGCCGCGACCTTCGGCGCCCAGGTCTTGCCGAACGCCGCGAGCACCTCGTTCTCGGCCGACCAGGCGATCACCGACGGGTGGTTGCGGTCGCGGAGCACACGGGCCGTCACGTGGTCGGCGCAGTTGGCCCAGAAGTCGTCCGCCGCCACCGCATAGTTGCCGGAGGAGCCGTAGACGCCCGACTCGGCGACGATCAGCAGGCCGAGCTCGTCGGCCACGTCGTAGTACACCGGCGGATACGGCATGGCGTGCGGTCGCACGTAGTTCACGCCGAGCGCCTTGACCATGGTGAACCAGGCGGTGGCGTAGGCGCGGCTGTTCTGCACCGAGCCCATGTAGTGCCAGGAGTCGCCGCGCAGCTTGATCGGCGTGCCGTTGAGCAGGATGTCAGTGCCGCGCACGGCGACCTCGCGGAACCCGAACCGGACCGTCGCGGTGTCGGTGTCGGCCACGGTCACCTTGAGCTGGTAAAGGTGGGGATCGGCCGGGCTCCACAGTCGCGGATTGGCCCATGGCTGGTCGTACGTCACGGTGGCGGTGCCGCCCGCGGGCACTGTCGCCTGCGTGGTGGCGCGCATGATGGTCTGTGCGCCGTCGGTGATGGCGTGTTCGACGGGCACGGTGGCGGCGGCCGGGCCGTCGTTGGCCAGGGTCGTGGTGACGGTGATTCGCTTGTTCGCCACGGACGTCGTGACGAAGCTGTCCCGCACGTGGGTGGCCGACCGGGCCAGCAGCCACACGTCCTGCCAGATGCCCCAACAGGTCTGGCCCCACCAGGAGCCGTTCGGGTAGTGCCAGCCGTCGGCCTGGCGGGCCGCGACCTTGCCGGACCGCACCAGCACGTGCACGGTGTTGGCCGCGTCCCAGGTCACGTGGTCGGTGACGTCGACCTCGAACGGCACCAGGCCGCCGGTGTGCTGGCCGACCCTCGTCCCGTTCCAGAACACGGTCGCCTCGAAGTTGACCGCCTCGAACCGCAGCACGATCCGGCTGCCCCGAGAGGCCGTCGGTACTGTCACCATGCGCCGGTACCAGGCCACGTCCACACTGTCCCAAGTGGACGGTGTGCCGAATAGGTCATAGGCGTTCCATGAGGTCGCGAACGTGCCGGCGGTCATGTTCCACTCGGCCGGCACGGGAATCGTCGCCCACGTGCCGGCGGCCGGCGGCGTGGTGGGAATGCCGGTGGTGGGCTGGAAATCCCAGGTGCCATTGAGCGAGGCCACCGATCTGTCGCGCGGCGGCCGGGACTGGGCTGCGGCCGTTCGGGGCAGCATGGCCAGTGCGATCGCGGCCGCGCCGGCGGCCAGCACGTGCCGGCGGTTCGGGGTGAAGTCGTGGTCCACTGGCCAGGTCCTCTCGATCGGTCGATGGCCGCGGAAGGTGTGGCGCCGTTCACACACTTCAGTCGAAACCAGGCGTAAGTCAATCCTTGCCGGCCATCCTGGCGTGCCCTGTCATTAACCGAGTGCGACGGTGAATTGCCTCCTGTGCAACGGGTTTGGGGCAGGCATGATCTAGTGGCGAACGAACCGTCGTGTCGACGTTATGACTAAAGTCGGCGTCCGGGCTTGATAGAGTGCCGGCCGTGTCCTCCGCCGAGCCGCCGGTCAACCTGTGGAACCTGGGCCGGGTCCGGGTCCTGCAAGCCCTCACCGAGACCGCGCGGCTGTCCCGCACCGACCTCGCCCAGCGGACCGGCCTGGCCCGGGCGACCGTCGGCTCCGTGGTCTACGACCTGCTCGCCGCCGGCGTGATCGAGGAGGTCGCGGACAACGGCGCCGGGGCGAGGACGGGCCGGCCGCCGCAACTGCTGCGGCTGCGGCCCGATGCGGCGTACGCGCTTGGCGTCGACGTCGGGCACGACCACGTCCGCGTCATGTTGACCGACCTGCTCGGCACGCCGCTGTGGGACGCCACCCAGCCCCTGGCGGTCGACAACCAGCCGGGCCGGGCGCTGAACGCGGCGGTGCGGCTCATCGACCGGGGCATCGCGGAGATCGGCGTCGACCGGGACAAGGTGCTCGGGGTCGGCCTCGGCATCGCCTGCCCGGTCGACGGGCTCCGGGGCGAGCTGCACGCCGAGAACATCATGCCCGGCTGGGTGGGCGTGCGGCCGGCGCACGAGCTGTCCGAGCGGACCGGGCTCGCCGTGCGGATCATCAACGACGCCAACGCCGGGGTACTGGCCGAACGCCGCTTCGGCGCCGCCCGGGACTGCCTGAACGTCGTCTACCTGCGGCTCGCCGTCGGCATCGGCGCCGGGGTCGTGTGCGACGGCCGGATGCTGCTCGGCGGCGACGGCCTGGCCGGCGAGCTCGGCCACGTGACCGTGCATCCCTTCGGCGCCATGTGCCGGTGCGGCAGCCGGGGCTGCCTGGAGACCGTCGCCAGCCCCGCCGCCATCGTCGACCTGCTCAACCGCGGCCGTTCCGTCCCCGTTGGCGTGGCCGATCTTGGCGACCTCGTGCGGGACGAGGACCCCGGCGCGCTGCGGATGATCGAGGACGCCGGCGAGGCCGTCGGCCGCGCGCTGGCCGCCGCGGTGCTGCTGCTGAACCCCGAGCTGGTCGTCGTCGGCGGCGATCTCGTGGCCGCCGGCGACGTCCTGTTCGCCCCGCTGCGCAAGGCCCTGGGCCGCCACACCATGCGTTCCCTGCACCGCAAGCTGCGGATCGTGCCCAGCGCCCTCGGCGACAGCGCCGGCGTGCGTGGCGCTGCCGCCTTGGTCCTGGACACCGTGCCGGAACGGCTTTAGTCGAACAGATCCAGGTTCACCGCGTTGGCGATGGCCTGGAGGCCGGCCTCATTGGGGTGCAGGTGATCACCGGCGTCGTAGGCCGGCAGGTACCGCGTCGGGTGGGCCGGGTCGTGCGTGGCGGCGTCCTGGTCGACCACGCCGTCGCAACCGCTGCCGGAGCCGCGCACGAAGGCGTTGAAGGCCTCCCGGGCGGTCTCGCCCTGCTGCGTCCAGTAACCCGCTCCTTCGTACGGCGTCAGTGTGGAGCACAGGAACTTGAGGCCCTGGGCGTGCGCCCGTGACACCAGCTGCTGGGCCCCGGCGATGAGCTGGTCGGCGGACGGCGGCGGGCTGGTCGACCCGAGGTCGTTGATCGGGTCGTCGGAGAAGATCACCCACTGGGCCCCGGACTGGGCCAGCACGTCCCGGGTGAACCGGTTGAGGGCGCTCGGCCCGGCCCCGTCGACCAGCAGGCGGTTGCCGCTGATGCCCTGGTTGAGCACGCCGATGGCCCGCCCGGAGCTGGCCAGCCGGACCGCCAGGTCGTTGGGCCAGCGGCGGTTGTCGTCGGTTCCGGAAGCCACTCCGTCGGTGATCGAGGCGCCCAGCGTGACCACAGCGCCCTGCCCGCCCTGCACGTCGAGATTGCTCAGGAAGTAATAGCTGCCAACGTTCTGTGCCCCGGACAGGGTGGCGTTGCCGCTGACATCGCCGGCGGCCACGTAGTTGGTGGCGTTGCCCTGCTGGTGGAAGGTCGACGCGCCGGTGGGCTGGGGCAGGTACATGCTGATCGCCACGTCCGACAGGGCCGGCACCGCGAACCCGACCGCGTCGCTGATGGCGAGCCCGCCGGCCGGGATCGTGGTGGTCGACTGCCCGCCGAAGGTCACGGCGTGATCGTTGGTGACCGTCGAACCGGAAGTCCGTTGCGCCACATGGACATCGGAGATCACCAGTGGCGCGGAGCCGAAGGCGTTGGACACCTCGACCCGGGCCGACGGACCGCCGATGCTCGTGTGCACGATCTGGCGCAGGGTCTGCTGGCTGAACGACGGGCCGCCGGCCTGCGGCGACACCGACCAGGTCCCGGTCCACGCCGGAGCGGGGGCGGACTGCCAGCTGTTGCCGCTGACCGAGGCGGTGAAGCCGCCGGAGTTGTTGGCGTACGGCGTGTTTCCGGCCCGCAGCCCGGTCACGGTGTTGCCGGTGATGGTGGCCGATCCCGTCGGCGCCGGATAGAACGGCGGTGCGATCGCGATCCCGTTGCGCCACGGGGAAGTGATGGTGTTGTTCTGCAGCAGGGTGTTGGTGGACTGGGAGATGCCGACGCCGTCGTACACCGAGTTGGCGATGGTGTTGCCGCTGACGGTGATCCGGTCGACCGCCCCGGTGTTCTGGCCGTCGCCGCCGTTGCCGACGTGCAGCGCCGGCTGGCCCTGGTTGTAGGCGTTGCCGCCGGACCGGACGATCACGTTGCCGGAGATGGTCGTCGACGACAGGTCGCTGCCGTTCACGCCGAACCGGCCGGCGCCGAGCCCGATGTACCGGGCGGTGTCGCTGATGTAGTTGTCCTGCACGTGATGGCCGCTGCCGCCGTAGATGGAGATGCCCTTGCCGCCCCACGGCGCGATGCTGGTGTTGTTGGCGATGGTGGCGTTGGCCATTGCGGTGTACGTGGTGGATCCGTTGTAGGCCACCGAGTTGACGGCGATGGCGTCGTCGCCGGTGCCCCGTACGAAGTTGTTGCGTGCGGTCAGGTTGTTGCCGGTGCTGCCGTTGAGCGAGACGTTGTTGAGGTTGATGCCGTCGGCCCAGATCGTGGTGAGGCGGCTGTTCTCCACGGTGCCGCCGGTGCCCGAGGCCCAGAAGCCGGACAGCGTGTGCTGGGTCCAGATCCCGTTGGCCACCCAGTTCGTGCCGGTGGTGTCCATCGCCCCGCCCGCGCCGTCGACCGGGGCCCGGCTGGTGGCGTTGGAGTCGAGGTGCAGGTTCTGCACGGTGCACGAGGTCACGGAGAAGATCGCCGCCAGTGGTGTGTTGTTGGGCAGCGGCACGGCCCGGTAGATGGTGCTGTACCACATGCCGGCCCCGGCGATGGTGATGCCGTTGGCGTTCAGGCCGGTGATGCCCTTGAGGTAGAAGGTCCCTGGTGGGATCCAGAGCGTCTTGTGTTGGGATTGCGCCTGGTTGACGCAGTTCTGGATGGCGGCGGTGCTGTCGGTCGACTGGCCGTCCGGGGCGCCGTTGGTGGGAGTGTTGTCGGCCACCGCGCCGCAGCTGGTGATGGAGATGGAGTTGGCCGGCTGGGGGAGCGGGGCCGGCGGGTTCTCCACGTCGACCACGTCCACGTCGTAGAAGGCCGCGGTGTTGCCGGCGCTCTTGACCAGCGAGAAGGTGCTGCCGGGAGCGATCGGCGCACCGGTGACGAAGGCGTGCGTCTCGTCGAAGAACACGCGCGGGTCGCCGTCGGCCGGGTTCTGGTCGTTGCCGTTGTAGTTGTTGTTGCCCTCGTACAGCCAGGTCTGCTTGGAGTTGACGCTGAGGCTCTGTCGGAACGCGCCGTTGACGTAGAGGTCGAGTGTGCCGGTGCTGCCGCCGCCAGATGATGTATCCGGGATGCTCACCCGCACGTTGACGAAGCTGATCGGCTGGCCGGTGTTGTTGGTCCACCACACCTGTTGTCCGGTGCCGGCGAGGTGCACGTAGGCGTGGCCGGAGGCCTCGAGGGCTGGGCTGGAGTACTGGGTGGTCGGCGCGGCGGTCAGCGAGACCGTGGTCGCGCCGCCGGTGAGTGTGCCGGCCTCGGCTTCGTAGCTGGTGAACGGGGTGGTGGCGCCGGCGGCCTGGGCGTTCGGCGCGAAGGCTACGATTCCGGCCAGCACAAGGGCGAACGCCGCCCCGAGGCCGGCTCGTCGGCAGGGAAGCGACAAGCGTCGTGTCATAACCAGTCCTCGACGGTGAGGTGGTCCGGTGCAGGGACCGCCCACGGTACGAGGACATCCGGCCTTCCCGCAAGATGTCGATGCTGTGAAGAAAAAATCCGACAAGTCCACGGAAACGCCGGATGTCCGCCCGACGAGGCTGCCTCGAATCGTTCAGTGCGGCAGGCCGGCGTGGCGTTCCAGGAATCGGGCGACGTCCGCCGGATCCTCCAGCGGCAGCGGATAGACCACGAGGTTGTCCACGCCGAGAGCGGCGTAGCGCTCAGCCGACGACGGGTCCACCGCCACCGGATCGAGCGGCAGGTAGCTGATCTCCAGCCGGCCCAGCCGTTCCGGGCGTTCGACCTCGCTGGCGGCCCGCCGAAGCCCGGCGAGGTGCCGCGGCAGGTCGTCGAGCGTGCCGTTGCCGAACCAGCCGTGACCGCGGGCGACCGCGCGCCGGAACGCGGCCGGGCTGTGACCGCCGACCACGATGCGCGGGCCGCCCGGCCGGGCCGGGCGGGGATGCGCGTCGACATCGCGGAACGCGACATACTGTCCCTGGTAGGCCGGAGCCGGGTCGATCCACAACGCGGTCATCGCGTCGATGTACTCATCGGTGCGGCGCCCCCGCTCGGACATCGGGACGCCGACCGCCCGCATCTCGGGTTCGAGGTAGCCGGCGCCGACACCCAGCAGCAGCCGGCCACCGCTGAGCACGTCCAGGCTCGCCGCCTGCTTGGCCAGGACCAGCGGGTTGCGCTGCGGCAGGATCACGATCCCGGTCCCGAGTTCCAGCCGCTGGGTGACGGCCGCGACGTAGGCCAGGTGCACCAGCGGATCGAGAATCGGGTCCGTCGGCTCCATCGGCGACGTCGCCACCCGCGGGCTCGGCAACACCACGTGCTCGCCCGCCCACCACGACGTGTAGCCGAGATCCTCGGCCAGCCGAGCCAACCGCACCGCCTCCGTCGGGCCCAGCGTCGCCTTGGCGTTGAGCCCTGACACTCCCAGCTTCATACCCGATGCCCCCTGCCGTCGATGATCACGTCCCATCCTCCGGCGGCTCGGCGGCCTTCGTCCAAGATCTACGGTTATAGCCTGTGGCTATGGATGTCCACGTCCGGGACCTTCGGTACTTCGTCGCGGTGGCGGAAGAGCTGAGCTTCACCAGGGCGGCCGGTCGGCTGTTCATCGCCCAGCCGTCGTTGAGCAAGCAGATCCGCCAGCTGGAGACGGCACTGCGGGTCACCCTCTTCGACCGGGACCATCGCACCGTCGCGCTGACCGCGGCCGGCTCGGCCCTGCTCCCGCAGGCACGGCAGATCATCGAGCAGTGGGCGGTCGCGCAGCGCGTGCTCTCCGACGCGGCCGCGGCCCAGCGAACGAGCCTGACGGTCGGCTTCCACACCAGGATCGGCCGCGGCCTCATTCCCGGCGTCACCGCCAAGATGGCCACCCTGCTGCCGCACTGGAAACTGCTGTTCCGCCAGGTGTCGTGGCGCGATCCCACCGTGGGACTCGCGGGCGGCGAGGTCGACGTGGCCATCGCCTGGCTGCCGGTCCCGGACGACGGCCAGTTCTCCTGGAAGGTCGTCGCCACCGAAGACCGCTGGGTAGCCCTGCCTTCCGGTCACCGTCTCGCCTCGAGTGAGGTCGTCCCGTTCGACGACCTCACCGACGAGCCCTTCATCGCGCTGCCGTCGCCGGCGGGCGCACTTCGCGACTTCTGGCTGGGGACCGACCGTCGAACGAGGCCGGCGCGAATCGCCGCGGAGGCCGAGACCGCCGAGGAGGCGATCGAAGCCGTCGGATCCGGGCTCGGCGTCATGCTGCTCTCCGCCGGCGACGCCGAGCTCTACCGGCGCGACGACATCGTGTACCGCCCGGTCGGTGGGCTCCCACCCAGCGAACTCGCCGTCGTGTGGCGGTCCGGCGACGACCGTCGCGCCGTGCGCGTCTTCACCGACGCGTGCACGCGGTGCCTGTGTGACTGAACTGGTGGTATTCCGGCAAGATCTCGGCCAGCGCCCGGAGCTCGGGCGTGATCACGCGTCCAGCCAGATGTAGCCGGCGAACCGTCCCGTCGTCCGTTCCCGCCGGTAGGAGTACAGCTCGGGGCTCTCGATGGTGCATCGGTCGTCGTGTCGGACGGCGGTGACGCCGCGACCGGCCAGCTGGGCCGCGATGCCTGCGCGCACGTCCAGGGCCGGAGTCCCCTGTCGGGTCGTCGATCGAGCCTGCGGCAGGATCGCGGCGACCTCGTCCCGCAGTTCCGCGGACACCTCGTAGCACGCGCCGCAGGCGGTCGGTCCGACCAAGGCCACCATTCGGCTCGGGTCGGCCCCACGCCCGATCATGGCGTCGACCAGCGCCGGCACCACACCCGCCGCGGTGCCGGCCCGGCCAGAGTGCGCGGCCCCGACCAGCCCCGCCACGGGGTCGGCGACCAGCACGGGTGCGCAGTCGGCGACGAGCACCCCCAACGCCAGCCCCGGCTGATCGGTGAACACGGCGTCCACCGCCGGCGGATCGTCCCCGAACGGCTCGGCCACATAGGCGACGTCGGCGCCGTGCACCTGCCGCATCAACACGACCCGTCCCGGATCGACCCCGAGTTCGCTGGCGGTTCGGGTCCGGTTGCGGCGCACGGCCTCGGGATCGTCGCCGACCGCCCCGCCGAGGTTTCGGCTGTCGTAGGGCGGTCCGCTCGTGCCACCCCGCCGATCGGTGATCGCGACACGCACGCCGTCAGCCAGAGCGCTCATTCGATCAAACTATCAAGCAGCTGCTGGGTCTCCGTTCGGCCCAAGAGCCGGGGATCGAACGCCGCGGCCGATTCCCGCCAGCCGTGGTGGTGGGCGGCGAGGCAGGCTCGAGACGTGACCAAGTACCTCAAGCGGGTCGCCGGGGCCGACTGGGCCGCGGTGGCGGCCGAACTCGACGACTACGGCTGCGCGCCGCTGCCGCAGCTGCTCGCTCCGGGCGAGTGCGCCAAGATCGTCGCGCTGTGGGACCGCACCGAGCGCTTCCGGGCCACGGTGAACCTTCGGCGGCACCGGTTCGGCGACAACGGCGACTACCGATACTTCGCGGAGCCGTTCCCGGAAGCCGTGCACGAGCTGCGCCAGGCCCTGTATCCGCGGCTGCTGCCCATCGCCCGTGACTGGCACGCCCGGCTCGGCCGGTTGTCAGAATGGCCGGACACGTTGGACGAATGGCTGCGCGTGTGTCACGCCGCCGGGCAGACCCGGCCGACGCCCATCCTGCTGCGCTACGAGACCGGCGGCTGGAACGCCCTGCACCGGGATCTCTACGGGGACAGGGTGTTCCCGCTCCAAGTCGTGATCAACCTGAACGAACCCGGCGTCGACCACACCGGAGGGGAGTTCTTGCTCGTGGAGCAACGGCCTCGGGCTCAGTCCCGGGGAACCGCGACGCTCATTCCCCAGGGGCACGGCCTGGTCTTCACCACCCGCGACCGCCCGGTCCACGGCGCCCGCGGGTGGTCGGCTTCGCCCGTGCGGCACGGTGTCTCGCCGGTCCGCTCGGGCCGGAGACACACCCTCGGCCTGGTCTTCCACGACGCCGCCTAGCCCCATAGGAAAAGTCACATGCGCTTCCTACATGGCACCAGAGCGCAAGTGGGAAGCGCATGTGACATCGGGAAGGGGGCTCAGCTCGTGCCGGCGAGGACGGTGTTCAGCCAGTTCGGGTCGGCCACGCTCACGGCCTTGCCGTTGACCGCGATGGTCGGCGTGCCGAAGTTCTTGGAGCCGTCCTGGCCCGTCTGCCACAGATTCTGGTCCTGCTCGGCCGTGGTGAGGTTCTGCTGGATCTGGTTGTCGTACGTCTTGTTCCGCACCAGGTCGTCGAACTGGCTGCCGGTGGCGCCGAGGCGGTGGGCCAGATCGGTCAGCTGGTCCTGGGTCCAGCCGGCCTCCTTCTCCTTGGGCTGCTTCTGGTACAGGCTGTAGTGGAAGTCCATGAACTTGTCGGGCGCGACGGTGGCCACGGCCAGCGCCGTGTTGGCGGAGATCATGGAGTAGCCGGCCGGCACCGAGCTCTGGTCGAGCAGGTTGAGCAGGTGGTAGCGGATCTTGAGATCGCCGGCCGAGAGGTGCTTCTCCAGCTGCGGGAAGTAGACCTGCTCGAACTGGCCGCAGATCGGGCAGAGGAAGTCCTCGTAGGCGTCGATGGTGGTCTTGGCGGTGTCCTTGCCGACGAGCACGGTCGCGGCGGCCTTGTCGACGGTGGTCGGATAGGTCGCGGACGCGTGGACCGCGGGGATCGGCGCCTGCATGGCCTGGGCGTTGGCCTGAGCGTTGCTCTGCTGTTGGTAGATCACCCCGCCGATCACCCCGCCGGCCAGCAGCACCACGGCGATGATGCCGATGATGATCCAGCGCCGGTCGTTGCCGGCGCCGCCCCGAGCCGACTTCATGGCCTTCTGGGCCTGGCGGCGCTTGTCGTCGGACTTCGCCATGGTCACGCCTTCCCTCGGTGTCGTCAGGCCCGACTGCCCGAGCCCCCAACCTGGCGGCCATAATGCCCGAAACGCCGTTAAGCGGTGGCGAACGCGTGCCAGGGCGTGACCGAGTCGATGTAGACCAGGGCGTCGAACGAGGTGGCGGGGTCGATCGGCTGCGACTGAGCACCGTTCATGATCTTGGTGGCGGTTGGGGCCGGGGCCTTGCGCAGGTCGGTGAGGTGCAGCGGAAGGCCGGCGGCGGAAAGCACGGCGTCGATGGTGTCGGGCTCCAGCGGGCCGACGTCCATCGTGTACGCCTCGGCGTGGCCGGGCGGCCCGTCGGGCAGGAGCCGGTGCGTCTCGAGGGTACCGCCGCCGAACGCGCTGCCGATGACCACCAGGTCGGGGCCAAGTGTGGCGGCGAGGTGTCCGCCGAGCGTGGTCAGCTTCTCGTTGATGACCGGCGGGGCCCACAGGGGTTCGCGCTGGATGTGGCCGTTGTGGGCGCCGATCACCAGGCGTTCCTCGCGGTTGAGGATCCACTCCACGTTCTCGGCCATGGCGGCGTCGCGGATGTTCGCTCCCGGGTACGTGCGGGTGGCGCCGTCGGCCATGGCGTTGAGGAAACCGTCCATGTGCCGGGCGGTGGCGGCGCAGCGGATCGCTTTGTCGGCCTGATCGTCAGCTCCGTAGACGATCCGCATGGCCTGCAGGCGTTCGGCCAGCGCGCCGACCCGGGCGGTGATCTCGTGCCGGCGGCCGGCGTCGAGGGCCATGTACGCGTGGAGCGCCGGGACGACCCAGAGCATGCCGGACCGGTCGGCCGGCAGATAGTCGAACAGCGGCAACAATTGTTCCCGGACCACCTTGGCGTAGCCGGGATCGACGGCGTCCAGCAGCGGCAGGCAGGCTTCGATCGCCGGCACCGACGTGGCGCTCGACCCGGGCACGTCCATGCCGTAGAAGTGAACTCGCCCGTTCAGCGACCGCATCCACTCCAGCTGGCCGCGAGCCTCCTCGCAGCGCCCGAAGCGGTATGTGACGCCGTCGTGCAGGAGCGCGTCGAGGTCGCCGGGCCCGCCGCGCACCCAGTCGTCCACGGCCAGTCCCTCGGGGAAGCCCGATTCCAGCGCCACGGCGGTGAAACCCAGCTCCCGCACCAGGAACCGGGTCAGCCGGTGTCTCAGTTGGAAGAACTCGTGGACCTTGTGCGCGCTCTCGCCGATGGCCACCACACGGGCGTCGCCGACGATCTCCCGCAGGGGTTCCAGGTCGCTGAAGTCCTCGTCGTCGGGGTCGAGGGTGCGCAGTGGGTATGTGCTCATGCGTCAACCGTAGGTTGACTCAGGCGCTGGTGTCAACCAATGGTTGACGACAGATGTTGCGGTCAAGGACGGCCGATGGTGACGGCTGTCGGTCGCGCGGGCCGGGGCCGGACCGGCAGGATCGGTGGCCGGGAAGGGAGAAACCGTTGAGCGACAACACCGTCGACCTGACCTCCGCGCCGGCAACATCCAGCCGACCCCGGACGCGCTGCGCATCCACCGGGCCATGCTCTACCAGCAGCTCAAGCGGATCGAGCGGCTCACCGGGTGCGGTCTGGACCGCGGCGACGACCGGCTTACCCTCCACATTGGACTCAAGCTGCCGGCGACCCACCCCGAACCAGGCCCGTGAGCACAGCGGCCGTGAGCTCCTCGACCCGGCCGGCGAAGTCCAACACGGTGTGGCCGACCTCCGGCATCTCCGTGTAGAGCTGGGCCAGGACCTCACCCGGATGGGAGATCTGCCAGAACGCGGCGGCGAACGCGTTGACCGCGGCGACCGCCTTGCGACCGCCGTCCCGTCCCAGGCCGGGCAGCGTCTGGCCGAGGACTTCGGCGATCTCGTCGACCCGCTCGAGCGAGTGCACCTTGAATCGCCGCACCGTCTCGAGCGAGACGTGGCGCTCCAGGTTGAGCGGCGCGTGCGCGAGCAGGTCGCAGAACAGCGGCCGGTCGGTCAGGGTCTTCGTGATCACCGCCGCCACGCCGGCCGGCGTCGGCTCGGCGGCCGGCAGCGCCACGCGCAGCTGCGCGGCCCAGTCCGCCCAGTATTCGGCGGTCAGCTGGAGGTAGATCTCCTCGCGGGTCTCGAAGTACCGCAGCAGCGCCGACTTGTGCACGCCCACCTCGGCCGCGATGTCGCCGAGGTTGACCGCCCGAACCCCGTCCCGGGTCGCCAGGGCGCGCGCCGCCGCCAGGATCGCCTCGCGCCGCTGCTCCTTGTGCTCGGGGCGGCGGGCCCGCTGGAAGTCCGGTGTGACCACCTTGCCAGGATAACGCAACGGCGTTGCGCCAAGTTTGGCACCGAGGGCCGCCCCGACATTGCTCAACCGTGGTCGGGCAGCTCCAGCGCGATGGCGCCGCGCAGCAGGTCCCGGGCGCGGTCCAAGGTGATCGATCCGCTCAGCCAGCGTTCGCTGAGCCCTTCGACCAGCGCGGTGAGGCGTTCGGCGGCGTCGGCGGCGGGGGCCTCCGGGTGGATCCGGCGGATGGCGTCGGCGATCTCGGCCACCCATACGCGGGTCGACTCGGCCAGGGGCTCGCGCAGCTCGTCGTTGAAGACGGCGGAGGCGCGCAGCTCACCCCAAGCGGTGCTGTTGGTGCGCACGGCCTCGGTGTCCTGCATCTCGTGCAGCAACAGCAGGTCGAGTTGGGCACGGGTGTCGGCCGCGGCCGACGGGTCGGTGTAGTCCGCGGCGCGGTCGTTGATGTGCTCCAGGGTCCGGCGGAGCAGCCCGGCGCGGTCGCCGAAGTGGTAGTAGATCAGCGCGGTCGAGATGCCCGCCTCGGCCGCCAGCTGCTCCACCCGCAGCCCCCGCACCCCGGTCCGGGCGATGACCCGCACCGCGGCGTCGAGGATCGACTTCTGCCGCTCCGACATCCCCACCTCGCGATTTGCCGCCTGACTGACTTTTCAGTTGGGCGGAGGCTAGCGGGGGCGGACGCCGCCCGTCCAGTTTGACTGAAAATTCAGTCAGCGCCATGATGGGGGCATGTTCGACCTCTCGTTGACCCGCCGACACGCGTTGCGAACCATCGCGGGGCTCGGCGCGGCGACCCTCGGCGCAGGCGCGTGTTCCCGACCGGACGAACCGGCGCCCACCCCGCAGTCGTCGGCCGGCGGGTGGCGGATGGGCGCGGAATGGGACCGTCACGCGCGCACATTCATGTCTTGGCCGACGGCGACGATCTGGGCCGAGGACGTCAGTGTCGTGCGCCAGGACACCGCGGGCCTGGCGCGTGCGGTCGCGGACTACGAGTCCGTGGTGCTGCTGGCCCGGCCCGAGGACGTGGACGGCGCGAGTCGGGCCTGCGGCAGCGGCGTCGAGGTCGTGCCGATCCCGGTGGACGACCTCTGGGCCCGCGACACCGCGCCGGTGTTCGTGGCCGACGACGGGAAGGTCGCGGGGGTCGACTTCAACTTCAACGGCTGGGGTTCGAAGCAGCCGCACGCCAACGACGCCGGTGTCGCGCGGGCGGTGCTGGCCAAGTACGGGCTGCCCACAGTGCAGACCGCGCTCGTCGCCGAGGGGGGCGCGCTGGAGACCGACGGCCAGGGCACCCTGTTGGTCACCGAGAGCTCGCTGGTCAACGACAACCGCAACCCCGGGCGGACGCGCCAGCAGATCGAGGACGAGCTCAAGCGGGCTCTCGGCGTCACGAAGGTGATCTGGTTCGCCGGCGTGCGGAACAAGGACATCACCGACGCGCACGTCGACTGTCTGGCGCGGTTCGTCGCCCCGGGCGTCGTGCTGCTGGACCAGGCCGCCGCCGGCTCGCCGCCGGACATCTGGTCCCGGGCGGCCGACCAGGCCCGGACCGTGCTCGCCGACGCTGTCGATGCCACTGGCAAACCGTTGCGGGTCATCGACCTTCCGCAGCCGGACCCAGACAAGGTCACCGTCCGCGGGGCCAAGAGCGTCATCTCGTACGCGAACTTCTACGTCGGCAACGGCGCGGTGTTCCTGCCCAAGTTCGGCGACGCCGAGGCCGACGACCGCGCCGGGCAGATCCTGCGCGAGCACCTGCCCGGCCGGGAGATCGTGCCGGTCCGGATCGACGACATCGCCGCCGGCGGTGGCGGCATCCACTGCGCGACCCACGACCAGCCGGCCGGATAGTCCCGGGGGCGATCGCTATCATCGCGGCGTGACCAGCGAGTTCGACGACCAGGACGACATCGACCTCGGCGAGGATCTGGGTTCGGTGGGCCAGGACGACGGCGCCCAGGAGGATGGGCCACGGGCGTTGCCGCGGGGGATCCGGCCGCTGCTGGTGCTGGGCAAGATCCGGCAGATCATCGAGGTGTTCGCGCCCGACCGGCCGGAGCTGACGTTCCTGGAGATCCGCAAGGCGACCGGCCTGCCGGCCAGCACGTGCCAGCGGCTCGTGGCCAACATGGTGGCCGAGCAGTTCCTGGACCGGCACGGCGACCGCTACCGGATCGGCCTGCGGTTCGGGTACTGGGCCTCGCCGGCCGGGGCCGGCATGGACGTCAGTGAGGTGGTGCGGCCGGCGCTGGAGTGGCTGCGGGACGCCACCGGGGAGACGTCGTGCCTCTATCGCCGGGAGGGGGACGTGCGGGTGTGCGTGGCGATGGCCGAGACGTACCAGGCCATCCGCCGCGAGATGCACGTCGGCAAGCTGATGCCGCTGCACGCCGGCTCGGCCAGCCGGGTGCTGCTGGCCTGGGACGAGTCCATTGTGGACGAGGTGCTGGACCGGCCCCTTCAACGGTTCACCACGACCACCGTGACCGACGCCGCCCTTCTACGCGCACTGCTGGCCCAGACCCGGCAGCAGGGCTACGCCGTGACGTTCGAGGAGCGCGACCCGGGGGCCGCCTCGGTGTCGGCCCCGGTGTTCGGCCCGGCGAAGGTGCTGGTCGGCGCGCTGGGGATCAGCGGTCCGACGCAACGGATCTCCACCCAGCAGAGCGCGGAGTGGGCCCCGCTGGTCGTCCGGGCCGCCCAGCAGGCGACCCGGCTGCTGGGCGGCCAGTGAATGTCACATGAGCGTCATACTTGCCTCCCTGAGTCACGTGCGCGGTCCGCATGTGACTTCAGGAAGCGAGGTAGTTGCTGAGCTCGATGAGGTTTGCGTCGGGGTCGCGTAGGTAGATGCTGCGGATGGGACCGGTGGCTCCGGTGCGTTCGACGGGGCCCTCCTCGATGGGCACGCCGAGCGTCGGCACGAGGTCGTCGACGGAGGTGTCGACGATGAAGCAGAGGTCGGCGCTGCCGGGGGTGGGGTGCTCGGCCTTGGGGGAGAACTCGTGGCCGGCCCGGTGCAGGTTGATCTTGCTGGTGCCGAAGGTGAGGGCCTTGCGGTCGCCGCGGAAGGTGACGACCTCCATGCCCAGCACGGTCGTGTAGAAGGCGATGGTGGCGTCGAGATCGGCGACGGTCAGCACCAGGTGGTCAAGGCGGGTGGCTTTCACTGGTCGTTCCCTTCGGAGGCGAGGGCCCACGGGTGGCTGCCGGGGGAGCGGAGGGCGCCGTCGGCGGCGCGGCTGCGGGAGGGCTCGCCGAGCTGTGCCAGCAGGGACCGACCGCGGGACAGAATACGGTGGTAGGTCGAGGGAGTGAGCCAATCGGGCCGGAGGGCGTAGAGCACGTCCTCGAGCGCGGTGTTGCCGCTGGCCCCGGGGGCGAAGGGGCAGCCGCCGAGCCCGCCGAGGGAGGCGTCGACGGCGACCGCGCCGGCGTTGACGGCGGCCAAGGTGTTGGCGACGCCCAGGCCCCAGGTGTCGTGGCCATGGAACCACGTGGTGCCAACGACTTCGCGCACGGCGGCGACGAGCCCGGCGACGTGGGCGGGAACGGCCTGGCCGATGGTGTCGCAGACCATGACATTGTCCACACCGGACGCCCGGTCGTCGGACACGAGAGTAAGCACCGAGTCCTCGGGGGTGCGCCCCTCGAACGGACACGTGAAGGCGGTGGCCAGTCCAAGCTGGACTCGAACGCCGTGTTCACGGGCCAGGGCAACGGATGCGGCCAGGCCGTCGAGGCTCTGCCCGACGTCGCAGCCGACGTTGGCCTTGTTGTGCGAAGGGGAAACGGACAGCACGTACTGAATCTGCCGCACTCCGGCCTCGATCGCCCGCCGGGCGCCGGTGGCGTTGGGCACGAGCACCCAGCACCGGTCCAAGGCCGAAGCGTCCAGCGCGGCGACCACGTCCAGGGTGTCGGCCATCGTGGGCACGCGGTCCGGCCGCACGACGGCGCCGATCTCCAGCTGTGGCAGCCCGGAGTCGAGCAGGAACCGCACCAGCGAGATCTTGTCGGCGGTCGGCAACATGGCCCGGACGAGCTGAAGGCCGTCCCGCAGAGTCACGTCTCGCACCACGACGTCGTTCACAGCACCTCCTCGGCGTACAACTCGTCGATCTGCGCGTCGGTGAGATCCAGCAGCCCGCCCAGCACCTCACGGGTGTGGGCGCCGAGATCGGGCCCCAGCCAACGGACCTTGGCCGTCTCGTCGTCGATTCTCGGCACCACACCGGGAAATCCGACCGGAGACGGCAGCCCGGGCACGTCGAAGCGCTGCACCATGTCCCGGGCCCGGTACTGCGGATCGTCGGCGATGTCCGATGCCTGGTAGATCAGCCCGGCCGGCACGCTGGCCTCCTCCAACGCCTGGAGGACGGTGTCAACGGAGTGCCGGCTGGTCCAGTCGCCGATGGCGGTGTCGAGCTCGTCCCGCCGCGTCCAACGGCCGTCATTCGTGGCCAGCAAAGGATCCTCGGCCAGGTCGGGCCGGCCGATCACGGCCATGAAGCGCCGGAAGATGGCGTCCCCGTTGCCGGCGATGATCACAGTGCGGCCGTCGGCACAGCGGTAGGCGTTGCTGGGCGCGACGCCCTCCATCCGCCCGCCGAGGCGCTCCCGCCGCAGGCCGTGCGCCTCGAAGTCCGGCAGCAGCGACTCGGTCAGGCTGAACACCGCCTCGTGCAGGGCGACGTCCACGGTGCCGCCTTCGCGGCTGCGTTCCCGCCGCACCAGGCACATCGCGGCGCCGATCACCGCGTACAGGCCGGCGACGGAGTCGGCCAGACTGACCCCGGTCCGCGCCGGCAGCCGGTCCGGCTCGCCGGTCAGCTCGCGCAGCCCGCCGACGGCCTCGGCGATGGCCCCGAAGCCGGGCCGGTCCCGGTAGGGCCCGCTCTGTCCGTAGGCAGAGATCCGCACCAGCACGATGTCCGGCTTGGCGGCCCGCAGCTCGTCCGGGCCGAGGCCCCAGCGCTCCAGCGTGCCGGGGCGGAAGTTCTCCAGCACCACATCGCAGCGCGCGGCCAGCTCCAGGGCGATCTTGCGGCCGGCGTCGGTGCGCAGGTCCAGCGACACGGATCGCTTGCCGCGGTTGATGGTCCGGTACAGCAGCGAGGTGTCGCCGTCGGCCAGCCGCCAGCGGCGCAGCTCGTCGCCGCCGGCCGGCCGCTCCACCTTGATCACGTCGGCGCCGAAGTCGGCAAGCAGCCGCCCGGCGGTCGGCGCGGCGATGTAGTTGCCCAGCTCAAGCACCCGGATGCCGGTCATCGGCCGGTCGGACACGGCCACCTCCTTGACCCACTATGTGGTGAACTAACCACAATGAAGGTACCGCCGGCAACGCGCCCGTCCAGTGTCTCCTCGATCACTCCCCCTTCCCGCCGCCCTCTCTCGGCCCGTCCTTTTGCCACATGTGCGCCACATGTGACGGTGGAGCGCGAATGTGGGCCACATGTGGCAGAAGTGGGGGAGCTGTGCGGCGTGAGAGGGGTGGGTTGTCCACGGGGTGGGAGCGGGGTTGTTGTGTTGGCTAACGAGGTTTACCGTCGCTGTCCATCACTGAGTGGCCGGGTAATCACATCGTGGTGGTTGGAGGCGGAATGCTCGACAAAGCCGCGCGCGTGGCCGGGGTGGCCCGGCGGATGGACGGGCTGCCGGTCACCCGCACGCACCTGAGAGTGGTGCTGGCGGTCGGCCTGGGCCTGTTCTTCGACATGTACGAGGTGTTCCTGGCCGGCACCGTCGGCACGGCCCTGACCTCGACGTTCGGCCTGTCCGGCGCCGGCCTGGCGCTGGTGCTGGCCTCGGCCTTCCTGGGCATGTTCGTCGGCGCGGCGTTCGTCGCCCGGCTGGCCGACCGGTTCGGCCGCCGCCGGCTGTTCCTGTTCAGCCTGCTCTGGTACTCGCTGTTCTCCCTGATCGGCGCGTTCAGCCCGAACGCCGCGACGGTCGTGTTGTGCCGGTTCCTGGCCGGCATCGGAGTGGGAGCGGAGTACCCGGTCTCCGACACTTACCTCAGCGACGTGCTGCCGTCGGGCTCGCGGGGCCGGCTGGCCGCGTGGGCGTACACCTGCTCCTACCTGGCCGTTCCCGCCCTGGGCTTCCTCTCGCTGGGCATGTCCAGCAACCCGAACGGCTGGCGCTGGCTGCTGGCCATCGGAGCGGGCGGCGCGATCGGAGTCCTGATCCTGCGACGGAACCTGCCGGAGTCCCCGCGCTGGCTGGAGAGCGTCGGCCGGCACGCCGAGGCCGAGGCCGCCTACCAGCAGTTCGCGCAGGCCAAGCCGCTGGGCCGGCAACCCAGCCCGTCGCCGTTCGCCGCCGAGGAACCGGCGCCGCAGCCGACCAAGACCCTGACCACGGCCGCCCTGGCCAAGCCGCCGTACCGCCGCCGCATGGTTATGCTCGGCCTGTTCCACCTGTTGCAGACCTTCGGTTACTACGGCTTCGGCACGCTCGCGGTGCTGGTGCTGGCCGCCCGCGGCTTCACGGTGCAGCACTCGCTGCTCTACACGGCCCTGTCGTTCCTCGGCTACCCGATCGGCTCGCTGCTGTCGATCCCCCTGATCCACCGCCTGGAGCGGAAGTTCCTGGTGATCGGCACTGTGATCGCGATGGCCGTGGTCGGCATCGTCTTCGCGTCGGCCAGCGAGCCGGCAGTGATCGTGATCGCCGGCTTCGCGTTCACCGCCATCAGCAACGTGTTCTCCAACGCCTATCACATCTACCAGGCCGAGATCCTGCCGACGGAGCTGCGTGCCTCGGGCACCGGCTGGACCTACTCGGTGTCCCGGCTGGCCACTGGCGCGATGCCGTTCGTTCTGCTGCCGCTGCTGGCGACCAGCGGGCCGGTGACCGTGTTCACGGTGGTCGCGGCGGCGATGGTCCTGGTGGCGGTGGACATCGCGGTGCTCGGGCCGCGCACCTCCGGCCGGTCGGTGGAGGCGATCAATCCTCGCTGATTGTGGTAAATGGACATTGTGGAAATCCGGCTGCTGGGGACCGTCGAGGTACGGTACGGCGACGAGGTCGTGGCGCTCGGGCCGCGGCAGCGGCGGCTGGTGCTGGGTGTGCTGGCCTGGGAGGTCAACCGGCCGGTGCCGATCGAGCGGCTGATCGCCCTGGTCTGGCCGGAGGAGCCGCCGCGGTCGGCGGCGCACGCGGTGCGGGTGGCTGTCTCCGACCTGCGATCTAGGCTTGAAGGCATAGACCTGGAGACGCAGGGCAGCGGCTACATCCTGCGGTGCGACCCGATGGCCATCGACGTGCACCGGTTCCTGGCGCTGGTGGTGCGGGCCCGCAAGGTGGACGAGCCGGCTAGGCTCGAGCTGCTGGATGAGGCGCTGGGTCTGTGGCGGGGTCCGGTGATGGCGGATGTGGCCGAGGACCGGACCCGGGACCTGTTGGCGGCGGGGGTCGAGGAGACCCGGCTGGTGGCGGTCGAGGACCGGATCGACGCGTTGATCCGGCTGGGCCACCATCGCGACGTGGTGGAGGAGCTGCTGGGCCTCGTCGACGCCCATTCGACCCGGGAACGGCTGGTGGGACAGCTGATGCTGGCGTTGTACCGGGGCGGCCGGGCCGGGCAGGCGCTGGACGTCTTCCGCCGCACCCGGGCGTATCTGGCCGAGGAGCTCGGCATCGATCCCGGCGGCGAGCTGCGGCGGCTGGAGCTGGCGATCTTGCGGGACGAGCTGGATCAGCCGGTTCCGGAGCCGACTGCCCCGGTTCTGGTGGGCCGGCGGCCGGAGTTGGCGCAGCTGGCGGAGTGGCGAGCCAAGGCGATGTCCGGGCGGACCACGGTGCTGTTGCTGGAAGGGGCGGCCGGCATCGGCAAGAGCACGTTGCTGGACGAGTTCGGCCGGGGCGCGCGAGTGTTGCGAGGGCAGGGCGTCGCCGAGGAGGGTGCGCCGGCCTATTGGCCGTGGCGGCAGGTGTTTCGGCAGTGGCTGGCCGAGACGGAGCCGACCGAGGCCGCCTCGATCCTGGGCGACGCGGCCGACAAGATCGCCCGCATCGTGCCGGAGATCCGCCGGCTCGCCGGGCGGTCGGCCGATCTGCCGCCGTCGACGGCCGAGGAGCGGTTCGCGCTGTTCGATCAGGTGACGGAGTTCGTCACGCGGATGGCCGGCGGCGGTCTGGTGATCGTGATCGACGACCTGCACTGGGCGGATCCGGCTTCGCTGCTGTTGTTCGGCCATCTCGCCCGGGGTGCGGTCGGGGCCTCGCTGTTGCTGGTGGGGGCGTTTCGCCCGTACGAGCTGCGGCAGGCCCCGCGCGGGGAGGACATGCTGGTCGAGGTCACGCGCCTCGCCGGCGCCACCAGGCTGGAGCTGTCGGGACTGTCGACGGATGAGGTGGCGCAGCAGCTCAGCGCCGAGCTGGGACGGCCGTGTGAGCCCGAAGAAGCGGCGGCCGTGGCTCGGCGCACCGGCGGGAATCCGTTGTTCGTCAGGGAAATCGGTCGGCTGCGGACCGATATGGACGATGTGCCCACAGGCGCTCGGGACGCGATCCGTCAGCACCTGAGCGCGTTGACGCCGTCGTGTCGAGCGATGCTCATGACGGCATCGGTGCTGGCGGTGGACATCGACCCCGTGGCGTTGGCGGTGGTCTCCGGCGCTTCCATCGAGGGCACCTTGACCGCGTTGGACGAAGCCGTCGCGGCTTCGGTGGTGCTGCCGGGTTTCCGCTTCGCCCACGATCTGGTGCGGGAATGCCTGGCGCTGGACCTGGCGCCGGCCGACCGGGCCCGGATCCATTTGCGGGCGGCGGAACATCTCGAGGCCCGTAATGGACAGCTCGTCCAGATCGCCCATCACCGCCTGGCCGCCCTGCCGCTCGGCGATCCCACGACGGCGACCCAGGTCGCCACCAGGGCCGCCGAGCTGGCCGTGGCCCAGCTGGCCTACGAGGACGCCGTCCGGCTCTACGACCAGGCGCTGGCCGCCAGCGGTCCGAACGTCGACCTGCTCATCGGCAAGGCCGACGCGCTGTTCCTGGCCTTCGACGTCGACCGGGCCCGCCGCACCGTCGAGGAGGCGGCGGGGTTGGCGCGGCGCAACGGCGACGCGGAAGGCCTCGGGCGGGCCACGCTCGTGCGGCTGGACCACTCCGAGCCGATGTGGCTGGACACCGTCGTGCCATGGTGTGAGCAGGCCCTGGCCGGGCTGCCGCCGGAGGACAGCGTGCTACGGGCGCGGCTGCTGGCGCTGCGGGTGACTGTCTTCGTCTCGAACGGCGATCAGGACGGGGCCCAGCGGGCCGCCGACGCCGCCCTGGCGATGGCCGAACGCCTGGGTGAGCCCGAACCGCTGGTCGCCGTGCTGTCGGCACGGCAGCACCTGAACTCCGGACCCGAAGGCAACGCCGAACGGCTGGCGATCGGCAACCGCATGATCGCCCTCGCGCCGTCCGCGGGCGACTGGGTCGGGCTGTGGGGCCACCGCTGGCGGTTCGACGCGCTGATGCAGCTCGGCCGCGTGCGGGAGGCCGAACTGGAGCTGGACCTGGTCGAACCGGTCGTCGCCCGGCTCGACCAGCCGATCGCCCGCTGGCACCTGCAGCGCGGGCGGGCGGCCGTCCTCGAAGGCCGCGGCCAGTTCGCCGCGGCCGACGCCGTCCTGGTGGACGCGGCCCGGCTG